>CEUS01024476.1_pt1 | contig 68136 bp, 61 predicted proteins | sample 427031 | NCBI WGS metagenome assembly CEUS01 (sample SAMEA2622837, study PRJEB7988) | marine metagenome | biome: marine biome (ENVO:00000447); feature: marine epipelagic mixed layer (ENVO:xxxxxxxxx); material: "saline water (ENVO:00002010), including plankton (ENVO:xxxxxxxx)" | depth 140 m
CTTTTGTATATCAGCTATTAGTTTCAGGCTTTCGATACGTGATTCACGATTTTCGCCTATACCTACAAGGATTCCGGTTGTAAATGGAATTCTAAGTTCTCCTGCTTTTTTCAGAGTTGAAATACGTCTGTCTGGAGTTTTGTCAGGTGAATTTCGGTGGCAGTTAAGATTGGGATCAACACTTTCTAGCATCATCCCTTGTGAGGCCGATACGTCTCTAAGAGCGAGAAGCTCGTCATGGTAGAGAGCTCCAGCATTGCTGTGAGGTAGTAGACCTGTTTCCTCCAGCACGAGTCTTGACATTTCAACCAAATACTCGACCGTTGAGTCGTAACCTCTTTTCGCGAGCCATTCTTTTGCATATGGGTATCGGAGTTCAGGGCGTTCACCTAGTGTGAAGAGAGCTTCGTTGCAGCCGGCTTGAAGTCCATTTTGAGCCACTTCCAAGACTTCTTCAGGTTCCATAAAGGGGGATTCAAGACGAGCTGGAGGTTCTGCAAAAGTGCAGTATCCGCAACGGTCTTGACACAATTTGGTTAAAGGGATGAAAACTTTCGGACTATAGGTGACCGTATTTCTGAAACTTTCAGTCCTTATAGAACTTGCCAGTGCAAAAAGATCCTCGAGTGGAAGATTTTCAATTTCATCAATTGACATTCAGACCCTCCTTAGCAGATTTTGAAAAATTAGACTTTGGGAGGCTTTTAATTTCACCTGGTTTGACGTCCCTGTCACAGTTGCCGCACTGAACAGAATGTGTGAGTGGAGAACCGCAATTTTCGTGTACGAGCATTATCGGGGGTTCATCGGAAGAGCACCACTGGTCACCCCATTGCATAAGGGCTATTAGGGAAGGTGACAACGCTCTCCCTTTAGATGTCAGCCTGTATTCGTATCGGTTTGGCTTTTCTTGGTATAGAAAGCGTTCGATGACTTCATTTTCCACAAGATGCTGGAGTCGTTTACTCAGTAGGTTTCTTGCTATTCCGAGATCCTTTTGGATGTTTTCGAAGCGCTTAATTCCACGAAAAATATTTCTAAGTATCAAAAGAGTCCAACGATCTCCGACAGTCCTTATTGTGGCTTCAATTGAACAATTAACTTCGGGCATCGTATGAAACTACCACTAAGTTTCATAAATAAACTGACTAGGCAGCTAATTTTTTAGTTGACTGACTTTTTGTTCTAGAGTTTCCAAAAGTTCATTAAAAGAGTCCACAAATGCTGAAACACCTTGTTCTTCAAGCAGATCAGAGACTTCATTGAGGTCAATTCCCTCTTTTTCAATTTGTTGAAGAATTGAAGAGCTATTTTCATCGATATCTATTGTTCTTTTAACGTTTCCGTGATCAAGAAATGCCTTCAAAGTAGCGTCTGGAATTGTATTGACAGTTTCAGGTCCTATGAGCTCATCAATATATAACGTGTCGGGAAACTCAGGATTCTTAGTTGAAGTTGAAGCCCAAAGAGGCCGTTGCGGCATAGCGCCTCTCTCGCACAAGGCGTCCCACCTAGGGCCACTAAATCTTTCTTTAAAGATTTGATAAGCCACTCTACCTTGAGAGATTGCAGCTTTTCCCTGTAGGGCGATAGCTGTTTCAGATCCGATTTGGGCAAGCCTTTTGTCAACTTCTGTATCTGTTCTACTGATAAAAAAAGATGCAACTGATGAAATGCTCGATAAGTCGCCTTGATGAGCTTCAAGTCCTGATAGGTAAGCTTCTATAACTTCTTCATATCTTTCAAGGGAAAAAATTAGAGTAACGTTAACACTCTTACCCTCAGCGATAAGTTTTTGTATAGCAGGTATACCGGGAGAAGTTGCGGGTATTTTGATGTACAAGTTGGGTCTATCGACAAGTGTATGAAGGTGTTGAGCGGCACGAATTGTCGCAGATGTGTCATTGGCTAAAGTCGGGTCCACTTCAAGTGATACAAAACCATCAAGTCCGTTCGAAGTGTCATAAAGAGGTCTCATTAGATCGAGAGCATTGCGAATGTCTTCCAGTACAAGTTCCCAGTAACTTTCTTCGATTGATCTGCCGGATGATATAAGTTCCGTAAGTTGCGAGTCGTAATCATCGGTATCGGTCATAGCTTTTTGAAAAATTGTTGGATTAGAAGTAATTCCACGCACTCCGTCATCGATCCAATTTTTCAATTCCCCTGTTTCCAACCAGGAGCGGCGAAGGTTGTCTAGCCATGGGCTTTGCCCTTCTTTGGTAAACAATTCTTGTAGTTTCGTCATATCCCTTTTCCTAAGAGAGAATGTTAGTAGCTGCCTCTATTGCAGCCTGAACAGTAATTCCAAATTTTGACATTGCAATATCGCCTGGAGCGGAAGCACCAAAAGAGTTTATTCCTATAGGGAAGTCTGCCCATTTGTTCCAACCGAAAGTGGAACCTGCCTCGATTGAAATTGATGGAACATCTGGATCAATTACACTCTTCTGGTATTCGGTGTTTTGTCTCTCAAATCTTTCCATGCAGGGCATCGATACAACCCGAACACCTGAGTTGAGATCACTTTCGATTCGTTCAGCTGCTTGGCATGCAACAGCGACTTCGCTGCCTGTGGCTATAAGTGTCAAGCCGGCATCTAAGGAAGCTTCTCTGATTATGTACGCGCCTTTTGAAACCCCATCGGTATTTTTTTTAGATGTAATTACAGGAGTATCCTGTCGGGTAAGAAGCATTGCTGTAGGTCCTTCATGTGTGACAGCAATTTCCCAAGCGGAGGATGTCTCATTCGCATCCGCTGGTCTGAAGACATCAAGATTTGGGATTGCACGAAGGGATGCTATGTGTTCGATAGGTTGATGTGTTGGTCCATCTTCACCCACTGCAACTGAGTCGTGACTCCAAACGAACACACTTTTAGCGTTGCTTAATGCGGCTAAGCGAACTGCGCCTCTCATGTAATCACTGAAAACAAGAAACGTTCCTGTTACAGGGAAGAGTTTGCCATGGAGGGCTATTCCATTACTTATTGCTCCCATGGCATGCTCGCGTACACCAAAAAAGATCTGTCTTCCTTCAGGTTCCTCAGCAGACTGAATTCCATGATCAGAGATTGATGTGCCGGTATTGCCAGTCAGGTCAGCTCCACCTCCAACAAGACCGGGCATGAATTCCATCAAAGACTGGATACATTCATTGCTTGCTTTTCTAGTCGCTACACTCTCTTCTGCATTCCAAGTAGGAAGAGATTCTTTCCAACCTTCTCTAAGGCCAGAACCTGAGAGAATTGACCAAAGATCGTTCTTTCCCTCAGCAGTTTGAATGTTGTTCTCCCACTCTTCACGAATTTCTCTAGATCGTGTCCCTGCTTTGCGGTAGTGGGCCGATACGTCTTCTGGAACCCAAAAGGTTTCGTTTTCCGGAATACATAAAGCAATTTTTGTTTCTTTGATCTCCTCATCTTTTAGTGAGTAACCATGCACTGCTGCAGTATCGGTATGGGGCGAGGGTTCACCAATATGGGTCCTCAAAATAATTACAGAAGGCTTACCAAGTTCTGACTTTGCTTCAAGAAGAGCTGATTCAATTGAGTCCAAGTCACTACTTTTGTCGCCCAGTTCTATTACATTCCATCCATAAGAGTTGAACCGCAAGGGAGCATTGTCAGAAAGCGCCAAGTCTGTAGCGCCATCGATTGTTATTCTATTGTCATCATAAATTACAGTTAACCGATCTAATTTGAGGTGACCTGCAAGCGATGCAGCTTCATGAGAGATTCCTTCAGAAAGGTCGCCATCTCCACACACCACCCAAATGTTATGGTCACAGAAGCTGCTTCCTAAGCGTGTTCTTAGATTCCGTTCAGCTATTGCCATTCCAACCCCATTAGCTAACCCTTGACCTAGTGGTCCGGTAGTGACTTCCACTCCATCGGTATGACCATGTTCTGGGTGTCCCGGGGTTCGGGAATCCCATTGCCTGAAGTCTTTAAGATCTTGAAGGGTTAGTTCGTAGCCAGTTAGATGAAGCATTGAATATAACAAAATTGAGGCATGTCCCGCTGAAAGGATAAAGCGATCCCTGTCAGGCCAAAGAGGTTCATTGGCGTCATATTTCATTATCCGCGTCCAAAGGACATGTGCTAAAGGTGCAAGAGCCATAGCTGTTCCTTGATGACCCGACTTTGCAGCATGCGGTGCATCCATTGCCAAACCCTTAATTACAGCAATTGATCGTTGATCTATTTCGCTAAAAGACATTTTTTCATTTCGAGCTCGACGACTGATGCAAGACTTACCGTATACGCAAAGGTGCACTCAGAAGTGCATTTCTGAAAACTATCAGACTCCATTAAGGGCTTGATAAATTTTTCATCAATAACACACTCGGTGAATTTTGGGAAATACCATGAATTTCGTGATTAAAAAGTTTGTCGCCCCAGTGGTGCTTCTGACAATCGCAGTGTTTGCTTGGGTAAATGCTGTTTCTTTGGATAATCAAAGTGGAAAAAATGCACAAGTTTTTTCTGATCAAAATGATTCAACCCTTTCGACCTCTTTATTTTCAGCGCGTAGAGTGCCGGTTTTCTTGCAGGCGCCTATTGCTGATCAGGAGTTAAGGATTGCAGCTGAAAAAATCGTCGCTCAGTTACCAGGACTTTCCTGTGTAAATGTACTCGAAGACGGGAGAGTAATTTTTGAACAACTTTCAAATGAACCTGTGATACCCGCGAGCACCCAAAAACTTTTGACCGGAATTGCTTTGTTGGAAAATTTTGGACCTGAACATAGGTTTTCGACCAGAGTTATTTCCCAGAATCAACCAGTAAATGGAATCCTGGAAGGAGATTTGTGGGTTGTTGGTGGAGGAGATCCGCTGTTGATGACTGCTAATTATGCGGAGCGTTACAAGGATCCGTTTCCTTACACAAACATTCAAGACCTTGCATTAAAGATTGTATCTTCAGGAATCAATCAGGTCACAGGTGCTGTGATCGGAGATGAAAGCCTGTTCGACGATATGCGGTTCGTTGATACTTGGCCGGAGAGATTTCGTTACACAGATCAGAAGCAGTCAGGTCCACTGAGTGCACTTTCTTTGAATGCGGGGTTTGTTAGATGGGACCCAGTTAAGGAGTCAAATGGTTTTAATACACCAGCTGAGGACCCCGCTGAGTATGCAGCTTCTGTCTTAGAAGAAATTTTGAAAGATAATGGTATAACTATTAACGAAACTGCAAAATCAGGAGTATCTCCAGATGATGCATATTTTGAAATCGCTCGTATCGATTCACCCGAACTGTCAGAGATGATTTCGAAAATGCTTCTAGGTAGTGATAACACTACTGCAGAGGTTCTGCTTAAAGGGCTTTCAGCACGTAATGAGTTGCCGGGAACTTCTAAAGCTGGTACAGCTATTGTTGTCGAGTCGCTGAAAGATTCAGGGTATTACATGGAGGGAGTAGAAGTTGCAGATGCTTCTGGTTTGGATTACGGAAATCGGGTAACTTGCAGGCTCTTAACTGAATTGTTAGATGAAGGTTTATACTCACCCAATTTGAAAAAGAGTTTGCCTATTACCGGCAAAAACGGAACTTTACGGAAGAGACTTGTAGATACTCCAGCGGAAGGTCGTGTTCGAGGTAAAACTGGTTCCCTAAATGGCGTGATTAGTCTCGCTGGCACGGTCGACACACTTTTTGATCGAAATTTAAGCTTTGCTTTCGTGACGAATTTCGACAGCGAAAAAAGCAGAATCAAGTATCTACACGATCAACTCCTTCTGGAATTAATTCAATATCCTCAGGGACCTCCTTTGGAACTTTTAGAGCCACTTGTTGAAGAATGAAAACAAAAATTTTGCCCATGTTTCCACTCAATTTGGTTCTTTTTCCGGAAGGAATCCTACCGTTGCATATTTTCGAGGAACGCTATCGAGTCATGGTTGAGGAGGTTATGAAAACAGATAGATGCTTTGGTGTGATTTTGATCGAACGTGGATATGAGGTCGGTGGTGGTGATACGCGTAAAACGGTTGGAACGCTTGCTGAAATAGTTGATTCGAAAAAATCTATTGATGGAAGGTGGATTTTAATAACTCGCGGGGTTAGAAGAATAAAAGCGATCAACTGGTTGGATGATTCACCTTATCCGCGTGCTGAGGTTGAATTTTTAAATGATGACTTGGAGGATTGTGACAAAATAAATGATTGGCCAGAAATTGTAAGTCGCATGAGGAGAATGCTTGCAGTTTTAGCGGAGCTTGGGGACGAGGTTGCACCAATCTCAATAGAAATTTCTGACGATCCCATATTGGGCTCTTTCCAGATGGCCTCAGTTATCCCAGTAACTTCATTTGATTTACAGAAATTATTAGAAAGTAATTCACTTGTTGAGAGGTGCGCTTTAATAAAAAGATTTCTGAAAAATATTGAAGAAGAGGCCAATTCCAGACTTTTTGAATGAGAGTCCCATGCCATCTTGCAAGATAGCGTTGGAGTATGAGTTCAAAAGGTAAATTGGACAATATTTTGAATCTTGTCCGTGATTACATTCGTCAAGAAACAGTCGAGCCTATTAAGTCTCTTTTTAGCTCTATGATCTTTCATTTTCTGGGGTCATTGTTCTTAGCTCTCGGTATTATCCTTATTTCATTTGGAGTACTCGGGTTCCTGCAAAGATTTGAACGATTAGATGATTGGTTTGCCTGGGTGCCCCATTTAGGAGCTTCTCTTTTTCTCTTTCTTATGACTTTTTTCACTTTCAAATTGTTGATAATTAAAAAGAGTTGAGATGTCTAAAAAACAAATTACTAAAGCCGATCTTGAAGAAGCATTCGACTCTTTTATGGGGGATAATGGTGGAGAAGAATCAAAGATCAAATCGGTAGCTATTCTTGCTGCAGCATTACTTTTTGGAGCTATTATTTTTGCAATATTTTCTGCCGGAAAACGGTCTGGCAAGTTGCGGTCGACTGTTGTTGAAGTCAGGAGATCCTAGTTGCTTCTTCGTAAACTGCTTCTACGAGCAACTTTCCGTTTCTTTATTAGAAGAAGTAAATTTCTTACCCCGATAGTTTTTCTTGGCTGGGGTTTATCTTTTTTACGTTGGTTAATCAATAGAGAAAAAAGATCTAACTCATCTGTGCAAACTTTGAAAGCAGGAGAAACGGTTTCAATTTCTAACATTGATATAGAAGAGAGTATAAAAAATGAGTAAGACTTATCAGGCGGGCGATCAAGTTCTACTCGTTGATTCAAAAAAGAGACATTACTTGTTGACCCTTGAAAAGGGCGGTGAATTCCACACCCATTCAGGGGTGGTTCTTCATGACAAACTTATAGGTGCTTTCGATGGTTCATCCGTTTCCTCAACTTCTAACTCTATTTACATGTCATTTAGACCTTCTATGTCTGAATACATAAAGAAAATGCCTCGAGGGGCGCAAGTTATTTATCCAAAAGATATTGGAGCAATTTTGATGATTGCAGATATCTATCCAAAAGCCAAAGTTTTTGAAACGGGTGTTGGCTCAGGGGCTTTATCCATGGCTTTATTAAGAAGTGGGGCAAACGTATTTGGATATGAGATTAGGGAAGATTTTGCTAACAGGGCGAGGGAAAATGTAAAAGTAATGCTTGGGGAAAAGGCACTTGAGAATTATCACATAGAAATTAGAGATTCTTATGAAGGGATAGAGGAAAAAGATTTTGATCGTGCAATTTTAGACTTGCCGGAACCATGGTTGGTCGTACCACATTTGAAAGAAGTACTTTCAAGCGGAGCTATTGCAGTTGCCTACACACCATCAATTAAGCAAGCGATAAAGTTTCGTGAAGCTATTGCAAAAAACGGGTTTTCTTTAGGTGAAACCATAGAAGTTCTGCATCGCGGTTGGCATATAGATGGGGAAGCGGTCAGACCCGATCATCGCATGGTTGCACATACTGCTTTTATCAGCGCTGGCCGATTGCTGTACAAGTGAAAGCAGTTTTTACGTCGATATTCGCTCTTTTTATTTCACTTGTTATTGCCTGCTCAAGCTCAGATGAGGAAAGCGCTTCGATTTCAATAGTTGCGGAAAATTCTGACTGTATAGAAAATTGCGTTACTGACGGAACTATCCAGCTTCAAGAATTAGGGACAACGATACTTCTAGGGGAATCGGTATTCCAGGTAAGGGGTTTAGGTTGTAACTATTTGCAGTATGGAACAGGATTTTTTGTTGAGAAGGATCTTGTAGTAACGAATGCACACGTCGTAGCGGGAGTAGCCACTCCGATTATTCTTCATGAAGGTGAAGAATATGATTTAGAGTTAGTTTCCTTCGACCCGAACAGTGACTTGGCTATTTTGAAAACAGGCTCCTTCACTCAAGAACCTCTAGAACTCGATGATGCAAAAGAAGGTGAAACCGCAACGGTGGTAGCCTTCGTGAAAGATGGAGAAAGAATTATCAGTGATGTCAACGTCAAAGAAAAAATACTTGCAGTCGGAAAAGACATTTTCGGCGAAGAGGGAGATTCACGGGAAGCTTTATCATTGGAAGCTTCAATAGAGTCAGGATTTTCTGGCTCACCAGTTTTAAATAGTGACTCGTCAGTAATTGGTGTTATCTTTTCCCGCTCAAGGGGAGGCAGCTCAACGGCTTATGCCGTACAGTCATCTGAAGTGAAGAGAATAATAGAAAAAGAACCTGAACTAGGCAGTTCCACTAAGTGCATGCCTTAGCAGAATCAATCAGCTTCTAAAAAGATGCACTCTCCAGGACATTCTTCTGCAGATTCGATGCAGGCCTCAACCTGATCATCAGGAACGTTTGCCAATCCTTCAGGTCCAGGTCCGAAAACCTTGTCACCTTCTTTTACGTACGCGAGACCATCGTCAAGCAGGACAAACACATCCGGTGCTATTTCTTCGCATAAACCATCTCCTGTGCAGAGATCTTGATCAATCCAAACTTTCATTTATATTTTTCCTCCTGAAGAAGTGACGATTTATCCTATGTTAATAGTAACAATTAGTTACGAATTTTGCTGAATGTAGCTGAAAATTTTTTAAGTTGTATTATCGTGAAACTACTTCGACATTATCTATTCAGGAGCCAAAATGACAGACTCGAAAGACAGTTTAGATGAGTCTCATCAAAGCGGAAATACAGATGCTTCACCTGATTTCGTAAAGGCGAGTGAAAATCTCACTGCAGAAGTAAAAGAACTGCGAAAAAATCGCTTGGAAAATGCTCAAAAAATCAATGACCTCAGAAAACAAAATCGTGAGATTCTTTCTGCATTAGAGCAAGAGAAAAATAGAAACGGAAAATTGACTGTCAATCTGGAGTCAATTCGAGAGCAAGTAATTAGTTTACGCGACGAAATCGAGAACCTTTCCAAACCACCTGCAGCCTACGGAACAGTTGTAAAAGTAAACAAAGATGCAACAATCGATGTTACTTCTTCTGGAAGGAAATTGAAGGTTAACGCGCTTGGTTCCGTGCTTGAAAATCTTAAGGTCGGAGATGAAGTGGTCTTGAATGAATCAATGGTTGTAGTGGATTCGCGTGAGCCGGACTCTAGTGGCGAAATAGTGAAAATAAAAGAGATTCTCGACGGCGGGCGCAGGGCGGTAGTCGTAGGAAGAACTGATGAAGAGCGTGTTGTCGGTATGGCAAAAAGCCTTGATGACATCAGTCTGAGGAGCGGGGATTCAGTAAGAGTGGATGAGCGATCCGGCATTCTGCTTGAGCGACTGCCCAGACCTGAAGTAGAAGATTTAGTTCTTGAGCAGATACCAGACGAAACCTATGAAGATGTCGGAGGTCTCGACAGGGAAATAGAAATGATTGTTGATGCTGTTGAACTTCCTTTCATCCACAAAGAACTATTTTCAAAATATGATCTTCCGGCACCTAAAGGAATTCTTTTGTATGGACCGCCAGGTTGCGGGAAAACTTTGATCGCCAAAGCTGTTGCTAATTCACTTGCTTTAAAGGTTGCTGAAGTGACAGGTGATAATACTGCGCGAAGCTATTTTCTCAACATTAAAGGACCTGAATTACTCAATAAATATGTAGGAGAGACAGAAAGACAAATCCGACTAGTTTTTCAGAGAGCCCGAGAAAAGTCTGAGCAAGGATGGCCGGTAATTGTTTTTTTCGACGAAATGGAATCGTTATTCAGGACGCGCGGAACGGGTATAAGTTCCGATATGGAATCAACTATCGTTCCTCAACTTTTGGCTGAAATTGACGGAGTTGAAACTTTGCAAAATGTGATTGTGATTGGAGCTTCTAACCGAGAAGATTTGATTGACCCTGCGATCCTTAGGCCAGGGAGATTAGATGTGAAGATCAAAATAAGAAGACCTGACGAAGTTGCAGCAGCACAGATATTTAGTCGGTATTTAACTCCAGACCTGCCAGTGGATATTGATCTAATTGAGACACTAGGCGGTGGAGATCAAGATAAGGCTTTGAAAGGCATGACTGACGAGGCCGTCGCTGCAATGTATAGCGAAGAAGAAGCTAATCAGTTCCTCGAAGTCACTTATCAGAATGGCGAAAAAGAAGTCTTGTATTTCAAGGACTTCGCTTCAGGGGCAATGATTGAGAATATCGTTCGACGAGCAAAAAAACTTGCGATAAAAAGAGATCTTTCTGGAGGAGTCAAAGGGCTGCAGGTTGAAGATCTTTTGACCGCAGTACGTCAGGAATTCAGAGAACATGAAGATCTTCCTAATACAACTAATCCGGATGATTGGGCCAAAATCTCCGGAAAAAAAGGTGAGAGGATAGTTTATGTTCGTACTTTGGCACCCGAGACTCCTGAAGACGAAGGTGGGCGTTCAATCGAAGCAGTGACAACTGGTCAGTACTTATAGTCTTTATGCTTCTTTTTTAACCTATGGCGAATTTTCGCATTTATTGAGTTAAAGTCCGAATGTGGCAGTCCAAAGAATCTACGGAACCGAAACCGAGTATGGAATAATTCATCGGGGAGTAAAGAACCCGAATCCGATAGGTGCCTCTTCATTTCTGATAAATGCTTACTTGAGCAAGTCGCACGAACCTGGACGTGGTCCAAGCGCTCCGAGAGTTGGATGGGATTTTATAGATGAAACACCTGATCTGGATATAAGAGGCTTTGCTCCAATAGGATCCTTACCTCCTGAGATAGAGCCGAATTTAGTTAATTCTGTTCTCGTCAATGGTTCTAGATACTACGTGGATCACGCTCACCCTGAATTGAGTACTCCAGAATGCTTAGACCCCCTTTCCTTGCTCAAATGGGATAGAGCGGGTGATGAAATATTGATTAGATCAATGGTTGCCGCAAATGAGTTACTTCCCCCGGGAGAAGAGTTGATTGTGTATAAAAACAACTCAGATGGTAAGGGAAATAGCTATGGGTGTCATGAGAACTATCTTCTAAGCAGAGAAACCCCTTTTGGGAGAATTGTTCAACATGCAACGACACATTTTGTAAGTAGGCAGATTTTTACAGGAGCTGGAAAAGTGGGTAGTGAAGTTCCAGGTGAAGAGAGAAGTTCGATACCTTTTCAGTTAACTCAGAGAGCTGATTTTTTTGAAGAAGAAGTTGGTCTTGAAACGACATTAAAAAGACCAATCATTAATACTCGAGATGAACCACATGCAGACCCGCTCAAATACAGACGTCTTCATGTGATTGTAGGAGATGCCAACTTATGTGAAGTGGCTACCTTCCTCAAGGTAGGAACAACTGGAGTTGTAATGGCGATGATTGAAGATGATTTCTTGGACAATAAATTAAAAATAGCAGATCCGGTTTTTGCTCTGAGACAAGTATCGCGTGACCTTTCTATGAGTGAACCGATTCTTTTGGAAGGCGGTAAAACAGCATCGGCTTTATCACTGCAGTGGGAAATATTTGAACGTGGACAGAAGTATCTAAACGAATTCGGTTTTGAAAATGTAGGTGGAGAAAACGTAAAAAAGGTTATGGATTATTGGGAGAGGGTTCTGACGGCTCTAGAGTCCGACCCAGAAAAATTATTTGGATTGTTGGACTGGGCCACAAAGAAAAAATTGATCGATTCCTATAAGAGTCGTCACAATCTCCACTCAGGTGATTACAAATTGGCGGCTCTTGATTTGCAATACCACGACCTACGACCAGATATGTCACTTTTTTCTAGAATAGAAGCAGAGAAAATTCTTTCTGCTGAAGAGGTAAATTCAGCTGTAGAAAACCCTCCGAGGGGTACGCGTGCCTATTTTCGCGGGAAATGCCTGGAGAAATGGCCCGAAAAGATAGTAGTAGCTAATTGGGATTCAATAGTTTTTGAAACAGGAAGTCAGAATCTTCAGAGAGTGCCGATGAACGATCCATTTAAAGGAAGTTTTGAACATGTTGATGAGCTGATCAATACCTGCGAAACAGTAATAGAATTAATTGAAAGAGTTTCTGAACCTAGTTAATAATTGAGGTCAAATCAAAATGGCTGAAAAAGAGCAGAAAAAACAGAAAAAACTGGAAAAAAATCAGGAAGAGACCGTTTCGAGCGAAATAGATTCGACTCGGAGCAGTGAACTCAGCGCTGAGCTTGATGGGTTACTTGACGAAATTGATGAAGTGCTTGAAACGAATGCTGAAGAATTTGTAAAGAATTATGTTCAAAAAGGCGGGGAGTAGACAAGCTTCTTATGCTTGTAGGATTTAATTGTGACACTTCCAATATTCACACCATCAGAAGATCCGGGTCCCAGTTTTTTCGGGTTGTTGCAAAAAGTTACACCCAATCAAAAACCATTGGAAAGGATTGGAGAGGGTAATTCAGTTACACACGGCACAACTATCGTCGCTATTCGCTACGAGGGTGGAGTGCTTATGGCTGGTGATCGTAGAGCCACAAGCGGCAATTTGATAAGTCATCGAACAATGGAAAAAGTGTTCCCTGCAGATGCTTTCTCCGGTGTTGGAATATCTGGTGCGGCAGGACCAGCCATGGAAATGGTGAGATTATTTCAGTTGCAACTAGAACACTACGAAAAAGTTGAAGGTTCACCTCTAAGTCTTGATGGGAAAGCAAACCAGTTGAGCTTGATGCTTAAAGGCAATCTTCCGTCTGCGATGCAGGGTTTAGGTGTTATACCGATTTTTGCGGGTTATGAGGAAAAGACTGGTCAAGGAAGGCTATTCCAGTTCGATATTACTGGAGGTCGATATGAGGAAAAGGATTTTGTGGCTACTGGATCAGGTAGTCTACATGCTTCCACCGTGGTTAAATTACGACATTCAGTATCGCTAGAGCTTGGTGAAGCAATCAGTATCTCTCTTGAAGCATTACTTGAAGCGTCAGAAGAGGACAGTGCTACTGGTGGCCCTGACATATTGAGGGGCATTTTTCCAGTTGTTGCGAAAATTGATTCAGACGGGTTTGAGCGTATTCCCGATGGTGATTTGGCTGATCGTACTGAATCTATAATCCAAAGCATGTCGCAAAGGAGTGGCTCATAATGACAATGCCAATGTATGTTTCTCCTGAACAGTTGATGAAAGACCGTGCAGACTATGCGCGTAAGGGAATAGCAAGAGGGAAGGCTGCAGCTGCTTGCACCTATTCAGAAGGAGTTTTGCTGTGTGCAGAAAACCCTTCGAACACCTTGCGGAAAGCGGGTGAAATATACGACAAAATTGGTTTCATGGGTGTAGGAAAATATAGCGAATTTGATCAGTTGAGGATTGCTGGGATTAGGCACGCGGATTTAAAAGGTTATTCATTCAGTCGTGATGACGTTGATGCACGTTGGCTTGCGAATCAATATGCGCAGATTTTGGGGCAGTACTTTACTCATGAGATGAAACCTCTGGAAGTAGAAATGATCGTGGCGGAAATAGGCGATTCATCTCAAGAGGACCAACTTTTTCATTTGCTTTATGATGGAACTGTAATGGATACGTCTTCTTTTGTTGTGATTGGAGGTGAAGCTGACCTTGTTCGAGAGAAGATTGAGCAAGACTGGAAGTCAGGATTATCTCTTCAAGAGATTGTCAAGTTGACCACATCAGCCCTGTCAGGTCCCGATAGAAGTTTTTCACCCGATGAATTGGAAATTGCGGTCTTGTCCCGTGGTAATGGCAGAAGGGCATTTAATCGCATAGAAGGAGAAGAGTTAAACGGGCTTTTAGCCTGAACTCTCAAGTCTCACCGGAAAATGCAGAGACGAATCTATGGGATCGAAAGCGAATACGGAGTTACTTGCACAGTTAATGGTCAGCGTCGTTTAAGTCCAGATGAGGTAGCAAGATACTTGTTTAGACGAGTTGTTTCGTGGGGGAGAAGTTCGAATGTGTTTTTACAAAACGGAGCACGTCTCTATTTAGATGTAGGTTCGCATCCGGAGTATGCGACACCTGAATGCGATTCGGTTAGATCCGTAATAGCTCATGAAAAAGCGGGCGAAAGGATCCTTGAACAGCTTTCTAAAAATGCAGAAATACGTCTAAATGAAGAAGGTATTGAAGGCAAGATCTATCTTTTTAAGAACAATACTGACTCAGTAGGAAATTCCTATGGATGCCATGAAAACTACCTGACAAATAGGCGTGATGAATCTCTTCAATATTCGGAAGTTCTGATTCCTTTTCTCATAAGTCGACAAATTTATGCTGGAGCAGGAAAGATCCTTCAAAGTGGTAATGGTGCTATGTACTCGATTAGCCAGAGGGCAGAACACATATGGGAAGGTGTTTCGAGCGCGACTACAAGATCGCGACCGATTATAAATTCGCGTGACGAACCTCATGCAGACGCGGAGAGATATCGAAGGCTGCATGTCATAGTGGGTGATTCGAACATGAGTGAGTATGCCTCTTTTTTAAAGGTTGGTGCCTGTGGACTGCTTCTACGAATGTTGGAGGAACCTAACGTCATATTTAGAGACATGACATTAGAAAACCCGATAAGAGCCATTCGTGAAATCAGCCATGATTTAACGTGTAAAAGAAAAGTACGTTTGACGAATGGGCGTGAATTATCTGCCCTTGAAATGCAAAAAGAATTTTTGGAAAAGGCCCATCTTTTTGCTGAAATGCGTGAATTAAACGAAGAGGAAAAAGAAGTCATAGAAATGTGGGAACACTGCTTGAACCAATTAGAAAATGATCCTATGAAATTATCAGCGGAGTGCGACTGGGTTTCTAAATATCATCTAGTGGAGAGTTACAGATCGCGAAACAATCTTTCATTAGCGGATCCACGAGTAGCGCTTTTGGACCTTCAGTATCACGACGTTAATACGGACCGAGGTTTGTTTTATCATATGAACAGAAAAGGTCTTATTAAAAGTATTTTAAATGAAGCTGAAATTAGGGACGCCGTGGAAGATCCACCTGAAACTACTCGCGCAAGGCTTCGAGGCGAGTTCATTCGTCGTGCAAAAGAGAAAAAACGAGATTATACGGTCGATTGGGTCCATTTGAAGCTAAATGATCAAGCACAAAGGACTGTTCTCTGTAAAGATCCTTTCCGTTTTGAAGACGAAAGAGTTCAAAAGCTCATTGATTCCCTGTAGTGACATAACGGTCTAACATGCTTTTGTGAGAAAAATTGAGAGGCTATTAAACCTAATTTCAGCTCTTTTAGCGACAGAAAAACCTCTGAGCCGACACCAGATACGTGAACGAATACCGGGAGCCTATACGGAAAGCGATGAGTCCTTTAGACGCTCTTTTGAGAGAGACAAAGATGAACTAAGAGCTTTGGGGATACCCATTTCCTTGGAACGCATCCCAGGAACTGATCCACCTTTGGACGGTTATCGAATACTTAAAAGTGACTATGAGGCCAACCACCCATTTTTAGAAGAAGATGAGATAGCTGCCTTACATTTGGCTTCAAACCTCATTCAATTTTCTGAAGAAGACACCGACTCACCCTTTTACAAAATGGGTGGAGTTTTGCAGGAAAAAAAATCGGCTATTAGTGAAATACCCACCGAAAGCTCTCATCAAACAATCATCGAAGCGCTCGCCGAACATTCGACCATCTTATTTGCGTACAAAAATGAGAAACGGGAAGTAGACCCTTACCGATTGGTTTTTTCACAAGGCAACTGGTATCTGATTGCGTACGACCGAGGGCGTGAAGACATTAGGCATTTCAGAGTTGACCGCATTGAAGGGAAAATTGAAATCACCTCGAAAAAATTCGAATTATCCGATGACCTTTTCGAGATACTTCAAGAGCCCGCTTGGCGTTTTGGTGAAGAAGAAAAGATTGTCAAATTTAAAGTTCAAAACTCACACGCTACCTGGGCATTGGAAATTCTAGGAGATAAAAACGAAATCGAAGAATTATCTGACGGATCAATAATTTTTACGGAACTGGTTCGGGATTGGGGGAAATTTATGATTTTTGTCTTTTCCTTTCTCGATGCAGCTGAAGTGTTAGAACCTCCTGAAGCCCGTGCAGCGATAATTGACTGGTTGGAGGCACTGGTATGAGCAAGATGACTTCCTTAGAAAGAATTAAACGCTTACTGTCGGTACTTCCCTGGATCGAAAGTCAGAACGGACCCTATATAGACGAAGTAGTTGCAAGGTTTGATTATCCGAAGCAAGAGCTAATAGAGGACTTGGAGAATGTTGTTTTTTTTGTTGGTGTTTATCCTTTTACACCAGATTGTCTTATAGAAGTTTCCGTTTCAGATGAAAGAGTGTGGGTTCGTTACGCAGATTGGTTCCGACAACCTATGAAATTAGACAGCAGGGAAGTAGCTTTACTGAGTGCTGCCGGAAAAGCTGTTGCAGAATTCAATGAGATCTTGCATGAAGACTCACAAGATGAGCTGACTCCGCTCGACAGAGCATTGGCTAAGTTATCTACCGTTCAGGAAGACTCAGAAAACTTTCTAGAAATTAAGCTAGCCACACCGACAAAATGGCTTAGCGAGATCCAGAGAGCGGTAAAACACAGCACGGTTCTTGAAATTGAGTATCTTTCAACTTCCCGAAATGAAGTTACTGTTAGAAAAATTGAACCAGAGAAGATTTTTGCTAGTTCAGGTAAATGGTATCTACACGCCTACTGTCAAAAAGCAAGTGAAAACAGAACATTTCGTCTTGACAGAATTAAGAAAATCAAAATTTTAGACGAGGTGAGTAAAACAAAAACAGACAACAATCAACTGCAAGATGATTTTTCTGATTTGGAACATTTTCCGATTGTGTTAATAGAACTTCCAGCCAGCGACAAACATTTAGTCGATAGTTTCCCAGGTGTAGAAATAGAGACAATTTCAAAAGAGAAAATTAGGGTGCAGTGTCATGTTGCGTCAGAAGGATGGCTGAAACAGGTACTAATCTCACTAGGGGGTAAAGCCGAAGTCGTCAAAATACCCCGTGAATTTGAAGAAAATATTCGGTCAATGACAGCGAAGGAGATACTAAAAAGATATACCTCTTAACGGTCCCACATTCCATAGGAACTCGACTATGTTATTCCTGTGGATGATGAGAAGGCCGACGTGGAAAGAGATGAAACTTTTTCTGAAACTGAAAGGTGGGCGCAAGATGTATTGGAACGTGCTCGAAATCGGTCAGACAGAACGACTGAAATAGAAAATGAATCCTTCCTTCAAGAGGCTCACACGGAGTTAATTGACGAACCCGAGAGCAATAGCGAATTTTCTCGAGGATCGATTGTGACACGCGAAGATATAGAGGGAGATGAATCGGTCGCTTCGCCAATTTCGAATCCTGCTTTAGAATCTCTTCAAGAAAAAGAATTTTTTCCTTCATCTTTGAAGAGAACGAGAAAATCACTGGTCGAATGGGTAATTGTCATAGTAGGTGCCATCGGATTGGCACTACTTATAAAGACTTTCCTTTTTCAGGCTTATTACATTCCATCACCTTCTATGACTCCCACACTTTATGAAGGTGATCGTATATTAGTTAACAAGTTGAGTTACAAACTTCACTCTGTTAATCGAGGAGATTTGATTGTCTTTGACACGCCAGAAGCTGGAGGAAATGATGATTTGATAAAACGCGTAATAGGCTTGCCGGGTGAATTTGTGGTTGTTGAAGACGGCCGGATCGAAATTGACGGCGGTCTCCTGCTTGAACCTTATCTACCGTTAAACACTGATATTAATTCATTCTCCACTCCGGCTAATTGTGTAAATCGACCAAATGAGAACTCAGGTTGCAGGATTCCTGACGAGCACGTTTTCGTAATGGGAGATAATAGAAGCAACTCGAGAGATAGTAGATTTTTCGGACCGGTTCCAGTAGAGGATGTAGAGGGTAGGGCTTTTATTCGTGTCTGGCCTGCTAGTAAAATCAAGAGACTTTAGAGTTCTTATTTTGGTACTCAGACCACATCTCAGACATTTTCCTTACGTGATCGCTATAAATCCCGTCGACACCAATCTTTAAAAGATATTTTATCTGTCTTTCCTCTTGAGCATCCCAAGCAAAACTTCTGACTTCAAAACGGTGACATAGAGAAACAAGCCCTTCGTTCCATTCAGAAAAATGCAGATTAAAAGCATCGACACCGATTTCTTTCAGAGTCGCAAGTCTTCTTTCTGGACCTTCTTTTATCCGATCAATGGCTGTTGAATTTATTAGCCTTACATCAGCATTGCAGGCACGCCATGCCGTAATTTTCTCAATATCAGGATGACAAAGCCAGAGTCTCTTCAGTGGAAATGAAAACCGTTCGGCAATTGCAAGAATATTATCTGTACTTTCAGAGTCTTTAACGTCAAGAGATAAGTCGAAATTTCCTTTAATTGTTGAAAAAAATTTTTCCAAGGTAGGAATCGTTGATGGAAGAGCGTCTAATACATTATTTTTAACTTGTCGACGCCAAAATAAGCGACCATAGTGACGGTCATGATGCAAGACGACGTTTCCACACTTGGTGAGTCTCGCATCGCTTTCCAGTCCAGTTGCATGATTTGAAAGGGCTAGAGAGAAAGCTTCGATAGTATTTTCAGGAGCGTCTGCTTTTCCCCCACGATGGGCAAATAGAATTGGCGGTCTTTCGATTCTGCTTTCTGCCTCCATGCATTAAGCATGCCGTAACGTCGTGCTTATGGCATTCATTTGAAACTAATTATGTAGGCTCACAGGATGGGAAATATTGGTGGTGGTGAAGTTTTAGTAATTTTGCTTCTTGGACTACTCGTTCTCGGTCCAGAACGACTTCCAGAGTTTGCTAGAAAAATTGGGAAATTTTTGACCGATGTGAAACGAATGAGTAGAAGTTTTCAAGAAGAACTTCGGAGCGCGGTTGAAGATCCTGAAATTGAAAGTAAAGCGAGAGCACAAGGAGCACTATTAAAGCAAGAAGAACAAGAGCAAGAAGAGCAAGCAAATAGTAATGATCTGAAAGATCAGAGCAGTTAAGTGGTTGCAAACGAAAAGGACCGGATGCCTCTTCTTGGACATCTACAAGAGTTGAGGAAACGGTTACTTATTTCCATTATTTCGATTTGCGTTGGAGGAATAGCCTGTTGGTTCTTGTACGACTGGATTCTAGAACTTTTATTGGAACCATATTGCCAAATTAGAGGTGCTTCAGGTAGTGATTCAATTTTTGGTCTTGGTTGTGATCTTCTCGTGACTGACCCTCTAGAACCTTTCAGCGTCAGATTAACTATTGCAGGTTATGGGGGACTTATACTCTCAGTGCCAATGCTTCTATGGCAGGCTTGGCGTTTCATTGCACCAGGATTGCTGGCTAAAGAAAAAAAGTGGGCAATACCTTTTGTCTTATCAGGGCTACTCTTATTCATAGCAGGGGCAGTCCTAGCGTATTGGAGCATCCCGCGCGCACTCGATTTTTTAGTCGACATTGGAGGGCCTGATTTAGTAAGCGTTTTCTCTCCATCTAAATACATAGGTTTTGTTATTAAGATGATTGTGGCCTTTGGAATAGGTTTCGAGTTCCCATTACTCTTAATATTTCTACAACTACTAGGAGTTCTAACTCCAAGTGCCTTACGCCGAAGTCGAAGGTATGCAATAGTCGGAGTTGTAGCTTTAGTCGCTGTCTTAACTCCGAGTGGAGATCCCTTTACGTTAGTAATTCTCTCTGTTCCAATGGTTTTCTTCTATGAAATCGCAATACTTGTTGGTTCGTTGAGAAATCGTAAGATGCGGACTGAGGCTTGAAGATCGACCAGAATTTTCAACTTGATGACTTCCAGAAAGAAGCTATTGAAGCTTTGGAAGGGGAAAATTCAGTTTTAGTGACAGCACCTACGTCAAGCGGAAAAACCTTGATAGCAGAGTATGCAATAGCAAAAGCTTTGAAGAGTTCGAAACGGGTTTATTACACAGCTCCCATAAAGGCTTTGTGTAATCAAAAGTTTAGAGATTTTTCTGAAGAATTTGGATTTAATAATGTTGGTCTTGTCACAGGAGACCATTCAATCAGAAATGATTCCAGAATTCTTGTGATGACAACCGAAGTTCTGAGGAATATGCTCTACAGCTCAAAAGGCGTACCTGAAGATCTTTATTGTGTTGTTTTAGACGAGATCCATTTTCTGGAAGACCCATACAGAGGAGCGGTATGGGAAGAAATTATTCTAACATTGCCGAAAGAAATTTTACTTGTCGCTCTGTCCGCAACTGTTTCAAATTCCGATGAACTTAATGACTGGATCATCTCGGTACGCGGAAATAATTCCCAGATAACCCGTAACACACGACCGGTTCCATTGAAGGGACATTATTTAGCCACAGAGAAGAATAAGAGTCATAGGTTAGTGAGAATACCCGTATTAAAAAATGGTAAACCAAACAGCAAAGGTGCAATCTTTAAAACTGTAAATCGAGGCAAAGGTCGAAAATTTTCCTATCGTTGGACAACACCCCGTCGTAGCGAAGTTGTATTGGAGCTTCAAAAAAATCAAATGCTGCCGGCGATCTTCTTCATATTCAGCCGGAAGGGTTGTGATGATGCTCGAGATGCGATGGTGAGGTATTCATATTCTTTAAATACAAAAAATGAATCGGACCGAGCAGTTGCCTATGCAGAAAACAGAATTGCAGTACTCTCAGCAGAAGAAAAAGAACTCTTAAAAGTTGACACACTTTTAGAAGGTTTCAAAAAAGGTTTTGCATCACACCATGCTGGTCTTTTACCACTTTTTAAACAAACAATAGAAGAACTGTTTTCCGAAGGCTTGCTGAAGGTCGTTTTTGCTACTGAAACTTTAGCAGTAGGAATAAACATGCCCGCGCGGTCTGTAGTCATCGAAAAAGTAACCAAATTTAATGGTGAAACTCATGACATATTGAAACCCAGTCAATTCACTCAGTTAACTGGAAGGGCGGGTCGACGAGGAATAGATGAGGAAGGCCATACTCTTACATGCTGGTCGCCCTTCATTACATTTGGTGAAGTAGTTGATTTAACTACAAGTAAAGACTTCAGGCTCTCTTCCGCATTTACACCCACTTACAACATGATTGCGAACTTATTGGCCACCAGAACTGAAGAAGAAGCGACAAGACTTCTCGCTTCTTCTTTTGCACAATTTCAAAACGAGAGGAATCCCAAAACTTCAAACCGTAACCTTCTTGAAGAAGTTTCTGCTCGAAGAAATGTCTTGGAAAAAAGTGGAATGGCGCACGGTTGGAAATTAACTGAGATAGGTGAGCCTTTAACAAGGATATTTAATGAGCACGACCTGTTGATCACAAAGTCTATTTCAGAAGGAATTTTTGAAGATCTTAGAGAGGAAGAATTAGCAGCTTTAGTGTCATGTTTTGTTTACAACAACAGAAGACATGACCGTAAAATAAGGAAACAGCAAACTCATTGGAGTTTTGCAAGTGAACGAATTGAAAAACTCCTGCTATTGAATAGAGAAATTTCAGAAATCGAAGACAGTTACAAAATTGAAAGTATCGTTAATCCAGATCCAGGATTTGCGCAAGTCATACATGACTGGGTTTTAGGTTCAGAGTTGAGCGATGTTTTAACAGAAGAATTTTCTGGGGGTGAATTTGTTAGAAATTTACGACTCTCAATGGATCTATTGAAACAGATATCAAATGTTTTGCCTTCTGAGAGCAGAAAAACAGCTCTTAGTGCGATCGATTTAATAGAAAGGGGAGTAGTAGTGGTAAATACGGAATTTGATTCAATCCTCTCAAAAGAGGCCGAGAGTCGAATGATATGAATTTGAACAAGGGTGATAGTTGGGGTTCGGCCACTTCGTTACCTGCTGATGGATTAGTTGTGCAGAGCAACGAAGATCTTTTTAAGCAGATAAACGCTTACAAACGAAATGAGAAAACTCTCCCAGTGTTTGGACTTTTAGGTGGAGACTTATGGAGAACTTTGGGCGGACGTTCTGATAGAAGCCGTCTACATAAAGAAGGAGCTGCAGGTGTCAATGTCGATTTGGGGTGCATCTTGTTGGATGGAAAGATTTTCTGGTTTTCTTCTCATGTCTTAATAGGGAAAAAATTTTTTGGCGAAATGATTTTAATTTCTAATGTCGCCTACTACGGGAAAATGAATGTGGCGCCGAAAGCTCACCCGGGAGATGGAAGACTAGATGTATTGAAAATTGATTTAAATTTCGGACAGAAATTAAAAGCTTTACGACGTGCTGCTTCTGGAACACATGTGCCTCATCCGGGAATTAGATATGAAAGAGTTAAAGCAGAACAGTTTGATCTCCCAAAAAATAGCTGTGTTCGAATTGATGGTCAAAAGGTCGGCAACTTTTCAAATGTTTCATTCAGAATTGAAGAGCAAGCTTTAAAAGTAATTGTTTAGTGCATAGAAAGATGATTGATGGTGTCACAGTTTATTGATGAAACAACTTTTGAAAAAAGAGAAGAAAACCATTGGTATGGTCATCTAAATGAAAACTGGAACATAGGAAATGTTCCCAATGGTGGCTATTTACTAGCTGTCGTTCTGCGTGCCATGAAACAGCAGACTACATTCAGCGATTTACTTTCCGCTAGTGCGCATTTCTTGCGTCCAGGAAATATTAAAGCTGAGTCAGAAGTGGAGGCGGTGTTACTAAAAGAAGGTAACAGTATTTCAACTTGTGAAGGTTCAATGATACAAGAACAAAAACTTGCATTGAAAGTAGTAGCAGAGTTCGGAAATTTGGAAATTAAGAATAATGATTCACGTAATTTTGAAATAGAACCTCCGATCTTGCCACCTCCAGAAAAATGCAGCGAGAGGTCTTCAGCAAGTCAAGGTATTGAATTGCCGATTCGGAGAAGAGTAGAGGTTCGTATAGCTGAAATGGAAAGTGATTCTCAAAAGGCTGAAGTATATGGCTGGATAAGATTTTGTGACTCGACCGAGCCAGATTCTTTGGCTTTGGCGCTTTTTTCGGACGCCTTCCCTCCTTCGATATTTTCAAGATTGGGAAGGCTTGGGTGGGTCCCCACAGTTCAACTAAGTGTTCAAATACGTAAATTTCCAACAGAAGGTTGGTTGGCAGGACATTTCTACACAGATGATTTTCAGAATGGTTCTACGATCGAAACTGGACGTCTTTGGGATAGTACTGGTTCACTGGTAGCACAAAGTCGACAATTAGCTTTGGTGAAAAATAAGGCCACAAGAGAATAGATTTTATTTCCGTATTTGCTCAATACTGAAGATGCTGAAAGAAGTGATTGCCGCTAAGACGATCGCAAGTGCCATAGCTTGACCACGCAACTCTTGCCCAGGTGTACCTAATAGCCGGTAAATCACCAACGGCGCTGTGAGATTGTCGGGATTTCTAGGAAGAAAAGAAGTAGCACCGAATTCTCCAAGGGATATGGCAAATGAGAATCCAGCCCCAACAAGAAGGGGACGCATTGAAAGTCTTAAATCTAAATCAAACCAAGTTCTAAGAGGAGTTACTCCGAGGAGGCTAGAGCTTTCGTAAAAACGTGATGGAATTCGACGCATTGCTGGGACAAGACCCCTTACAACAAATGGAATTCCTATAAGTGCATGAAGTATTGGAATTAGCCAAAAAGAGTTTCGCAAGCCAGCTAGGGACCCAGTGAAAAAAACAAAAACACCAAAACCTATTGTTACAGCAGAAACCCCCAAAGGAATAGAGGTGGAAATATTCATAAAATTAGAGACCATTCTGTTGCCGTGAACGATGAGAGTAGAAGTAAGAGTTCCCAAAAAAACTGCTATTAAAGTGGCAACTCCCGCGAAGATAAGTGAATTCCATAAAGAAGCGAGTGGAGAAATTGGAATTACGTTGCTGCGTTCAGTTAACCCTGAAAAAAATGCAAAAGGATCAGATGAATAGTTTTTTAACGAGCGATCTAAGAGGATAATCAAGGGCAAACAAAACAAACAAAAAAGATAAATTAAGTGGGCAGTTAAAACCAATTTTCTAGGTTTCGTTTTTCTTTTCAGGGAAAGACTCTCTGTTTTGGTTACTTTTTTCTCATTCCTTACCAGAAATACAGAAAGTACGGTCACGAAAGTAAATTGAATTACTGCGAATACGCTTGCCTGCGTTATATCTCCTCTCCAGATAGCGTGCCGCCATATTTCAGTTTCGATTGTTGCAGTTTTAGGGCCTCCAAGAATAAGAATGACCCCGAAAGAAGTCACGCAAAAAAGAAAAATAGTAGTTGCCGCGGAGATTATTGCAGGCAAAATGCGCGGGATAGTGATTTGAAAGAAAGTTTTATAAATATTCGCACCTAAAATTCTTGCTTGATTTTCAGGACTATCGTCGAGTCCTTCCCAAAACGAAGAGATCACGCGGATCGCTATTGAAGAGTTGAAAAAAATGTGAGCAAGCAAAACAGCGAAAACAGTATGCTTTAAATTCAGCATTCCCTGATCCAGATTGAATTTCGAAAAAACAGCTGTAAATGCACTAGCTACTACAACGGTAGGTAAAACAAAAGGAATCGTGACAAGAGATCGGATGACGCGCAAAGCTTTAAAGTCATACTTCGAGAAAAGAAAAATTGCAGGAAAAGCAAAGAGGATAGATAGAACAGTTGAAACCGCTGCCTGCCAGAAAGTAAACCAAACTATTTCCCAAAAAGATGATTCAAAAAGTATTTTACGAATTGGATGAAAAAAAGCATTTGAGGTAGTTCCAAAAATTTTTAGAACTGGGAGAAAAAAGAAGAAAGAGAAATAGGAAAAAGGTAAAAGAACCAGCAACCACTGTTTTTTACCTATTGGTTGATTCAGCGGAGTATTTTTTCTGTCCACAAATCAGTCCAAATATTTCGTCTTTCATCTATTTCAAATGCTGATAACGAAAATCCTGTTTGTATCTCCGGATAGTCAGTAAATTCATCCGGCAATTCGGCCTCGGAGGAAACTGGCATCATGAACATGTTGAAAGGTATGTCTTCTTGAAAGGTATTTGATAGCAAAAAATCAATAAGCGCTTCAGCCTCAGTTCTTTTCTTAGTACCTCTTAGAATTCCCGCATACTCAACTTGTTTGAAACAGGTGTCTTCAATTATTCCAGTTGGAGGAATCCCGCTTTCTGGATCCGAAAAAATTAACTCCGCTATGGGACTTGATGCATATGAAACAACTAGTGGTTTCTGACCATCACCAGCAATAAATTCACCGTAGTAAGAACTCTCCCAATCGCTTGTAACAGAAACGTTGTTTTCGTCTAATTTCTCCCAGAAATTCAACCAATTTTCTCCGAAATGCGAAATAGTAGCAATCAAGAAAGCCAAACCGGGCGAAGATGTTTCGGGATTTTGCACGACAAGTAAGTTCGAGTAAGCGGGGTCAATTAGATCGTGAAAATTATTTGGGGGTGGTAGGGACTCAGTGAAGTAATCCTTCCAATAGTTGACACACACATGACCGAAATCAATTGGGGTTAAATAGGGAGATTGGTCATGATCAAAGTGATCTCGTATTTGATTCTTATTTGGCGATTCGTAGGTTTCCAGTATCTCGGCGTTAACCGCTCTACCAAGAAATGTATTGTCAATACCAAAGATGACATCACCTAGGGGGTCTTCTTTAGTCAAAATAGCTGCAGAGATGAGTTGCCCAGTATCACCTAAAGCTAATTGCTCAACTGAAATACCAGTTTCGGAGGTAAAAGAATCAAAGATTCCATCCGAAACAGTAAATGAATCATGAGTTAGCAGAGTAACAGAAGACCCAGTTTGATTATTATTTGAAGCGGTTTCAGAACTCGCACAAGAAAGCAACGTTAGAACCAGTGTTAGTGTTGTGAGCTTAAAATATTTTTTCATCATTCCTCCGCTGGCATTACCCAGATCAGGTTCTCGGGTCAACTGCCCTCCGATACCGGACTCAGTCCTCTCAGCTCGGATGGTCCGAGCTCCCCGTATGTCAATTCATATAGTATCGCTTTTACAAGGGTTAGTTAAGTCTTTTCTTGAATAGGAGAAAAATGTCTTTTGATGAAATGAGAGTTCTGATAACTGGAGGTGGTACAGGCATTGGCCGAGCTTGTGCAGAATCCCTAGCGGAACGGGGAGCAACTGTAACAATATGTGGTCGGACACTGGAAACATTAAAACAAACTGCTGAAAAAATTCACAAGCTTCATGGAGTTGAAGTCGCCTATGTGGTTTGTGATGTTACCGACGAAGAATCTGTCCGTGATTGCATTTCAAGAGCTGCCGGTCCTTCAGGCGAACTAGAAGGTCTTGTTGCTAACGCCGGAGGAGCAATAGGGTTGGGTCCTTACGAAAATCTTGACGCAGAACAGTATTTAGACACCCTGAGGCTAAACATTCTCGGAACCATGCACTGTGTAAAACACTCAATTCCTTATTTCAAAAATAATGGAAAGGGATCATTTATCGGAATGTCTTCAATTGCATCGCAACTAACGCATCCTTTTTTTGCTGCCTATACAGTTTCGAAAGCTGGAATCGAAACAATGATGCAAAATGCAGCCAATGAGTATGGAGAACTCCAAATACGATTCAACTCCGTCAGACCAGGTTTTATAGCTACCGAAATGATGGAAGTAATACCGCGCGAAAGTGAAATTTACAAGAGTTACCTTAAGAACATACCTTTGGGTGAGGTTGGAATACCTGAAGATGTGGCAGCAATGGTGTGTTTCCTATTAGGACCGGACTCGAGATGGATCACCGGGCAAACATTTACCGTAGATGGTGGACATTCTCTAAGAGCTGGTCCTGACTATTCTGAATTTTTTAGCACTTAAGAAATTTTTTGTCAGCCATAGTTGATTCTTTCACGGGTTGGGACTTTAGTTGTTATATACCAGATTCCTAATACTCCGACAGCTGCTACAACAAATTTAATGATTGTATTTGACAGCAAAAAAATTGTTGCTAGAGAACAAAAGACCACTATTGAGCAAACTGCAAAATATTTTGCCTTTTTGGGCATTCCGAGGCCTTCCCGATAGTTCGAAATAGCGGGACCAATTCTAGGAAGACCAAGAAGCCATTTTTCAAAGCGCGGGCTTGAAATCGAGAAAAGCCAAGCAGCAATTATCATGAAAACAGTAGTTGGGAGTCCCGGAACGACAATTCCAATGAGCCCTAAAGCAACGCAGATAAAACCTAGAAAAGTTAAAATAAACTTTTTAACTTTGCTTAAAGCTTTTTTTGTATTCGCCATGTGATTTTTAAGACAAAAGGTCTGCAAGGTCCATAACGACGAGAATCAAAAGAAGGATTATTACGCCTGCATTTATCGTGGCAATAATCCACTTCAAATTATGATCACTGGTCCAGAACCTGCGAATACTTAACACATTGAAAAAAATTGCAATTAAACCGATTGGAAGTCCCAGTCCCGCTGTAACACCGCCAGCTACACCCGCCAGCGGCAATAGCCAAGGAAACACTACGTAGCTCAAAGTGCACCTGATGCCAGAAATCACCATTGAAGTTGAAAATGTTTTACTCGCGGATTGAATATCAGTATTTTCAGAAGTGTCAGTGTTCATTTTGCTCGCCTGTAATAAAAAAATATTTCGGTAAAACTCCGATACATAATAACTAGTTGAATTGAGGATAGTTTCTTTTATGTACGGAAGGTGATTTTATGTCAGTCTTAATGAAAGATTTCGCAGAAAATAAGGGTGAAGATTTAGCCCTAGTAGATGATAACGGATCAATAAACTGGAAAGACCTAGATAGACGAATCAACTGTTTAGTTCATGGCTTCAGGCAAGCTGGTCTTCAACAAGGTGATTCAGTTGCCATTATCGCTGGAAACAGAATGGAATGGTTTGAAACTTCTTTCGCGTGTGCTCACGCAGGTCTTATCTACGTGCCAGTTAACTGGCATTGGGTAGCCGACGAGCTTGCATATGTTTATGAAGACTCTGGATGTAAAGCGATTATGGTCGGTGAAAGATTCCAAGAGGAAGTGAAAAAAAGTCTCGCGGATCCCAGATCAAAAAACATTTCATTAGTTCTGCAAGCTGGTGGAGATCCCATAGATAACTTTGTTTCCTACGAAGATTTTTTGACGAGTCAATCTGATGAGGAACCAGAAGATCAATTACTTGGTGGCCCGATGTTCTACACGTCTGGAACAACTGGTAGACCAAAAGGAGTAAGGAGCGGACTTACAGAATCTGGACCCGGGGTAACTCCCGACATAATGCAACTAGTGGCAGCTGGCTTCGCAGCGATGTTACCCGTTCCAGGTGTAACTGCCCTGTGTGGGCCTGTTTACCATTCGGCACAATGGGCTTTTTCCTGGCTTCCAATGATTGCAGGATCTTCGGTTGTGATGCAACATAAATTTGACCCTGCAGGTTTGTTGGCGTTAATCGAAGAGCATGATGCAACAAATGTGCATCTGGTTCCCACGCAGTTCAAGCGGCTTTTAGATTTACCCGAAACTGAAAGAAGCAATTTTAAAGGAGATTCCATTCAAACTGTTTTGCACGGCGCCGCCCCATGCCCACCGAAAATCAAATCACAAATGATTGATTGGTTCGGAAAGAAAATTACTGAATACTACGGCGCTACAGAAGGTGGAATTATTTCACTCATAAGCTCAGAAGAATGGTTAGAGCGTGGAGGGAGCTTGGGCAAGCCTCTTGAAACAATTGAAGTCATCGTAGTAGACGATTCCGGTAATAGATGCGCAAACGGAGTTGAAGGAACTTTGTATTTCAGAAATTTGATGGGGACAGATTTTGAATATCATAACGCTCCTGAAAAAACCGAGGCTGCTCATCTAGAGCCAGGTGTTTTTACGTTTGGGGATATTGGATACTTAGACGAGGACGGCTATTTGTGGTTAAGCGATCGAAAAATAGACATGATAATTTCTGGTGGAGTAAATATTTACCCTGCTGAAATTGAAGGAGTTCTCGGAGGGCATCCCGCGGTGAAGGATGTTGCGATTATTGGTGTACCAGATGAGGAGTTCGGTGAACAAGTAAAAGCTGTAGTTGTTCCTGGTGACTCTTATGATGATTTAGATTCTTTAGCAAAGGAACTTGTATCCTACTGTCGAGATAATTTAGCGGGTTATAAAGCTCCGAAGTCAATAGATTTTCTTGACGAATTACCGAGAACTGGAACAGGAAAAATTCAAAAACAGCCTTTACGTGAACCATATTGGAAAGAAGAAGATAGGCGAATTTAATGACCACTGAAAATCAAAAAATTGAACAATTTTGGGAAACCCCTACTCATGAAGAGATAATTCAAATATCTCACGCTCACGTACAGGCGCTAGAAAACGGTAAAGAGGACGCTGTTTGGCAACAAGTTGGAATGCAACATATAGTTCTCGCTACAGTAGGCAGGCGTTCTGGGAAAGAACACAAAGTTGCACTCCCTATTTGGCGTGACGCAAACGGGCATCGAGTGGTAGTCGGATCTTTCGCGGGAGCTGACAAAGAACCAGATTGGCTTGCCAATCTAAGAGATACAGATTCTAATCCTGAAGTCAAAATCCAGACTCAAACAGGCGAGTATATTTGTACTCCTGAAATCTTAGAAGGCGAAGAGCGTGATTCACTTTGGGAGCAACTTTGCGAGGATCGCGCATGGTACAACGATTATCAGTCACGAACACAAAGAGTGATTCCTCTGATTAGGTTCCCTGAATAAAGTTAGGGTTTTCCAGAGCGAGAAAATTCCACCTGCACTGTGTAGATAGCACCGGCACCCGGTTCGATTCCTGACTCTGGGTCACTGCTTGCAGTCAATATGAAAAGTGTTTTCCCGTCATTCCCGCCTAACATGCATGCAAAAGTACGTTGAGGTAAGTCGATGACATCAGTTATCTCGCCACCTTCAACAACTCTTACCACCTGAGTGGAAAAAGCGTCAGCAAACCATATTCCGTTTTCACTGTCTAAGGTGCAACCATCCGGTAGACGTCCAGGCATTTCAGCCCAAAGTCTACCTTCACTTAGTTTCCCGTCGGGAAGAATAGAAAATGCAGAATATCGACATGAGAAAGTTTCCCCAACTATCAAGGTTTTATCATCGGGTGTTATCACACAGCCATTTGGAAAATTTAGATTAGTAGTTGCCACGATCTTGCGACCATCGGGAAAAACAGCTGCAAGGTCAGCCGTTTTAGGTTCAGCATCTGAACCATAGTCATATCCAAAGTTACCTACATATGCGACTCCAGAATCGGAAACAACCATGTCATTGCAATGCCAAGTGGCTATGTCGGAAAGGTCAGCATGAACAGATGTCTTTTGACCGTCATATCGAACTAATTGCCGTTTCAGCATTGCAACGACGAGCAGGTCTCCATTCGGTAGCCATCCCAACCCAGAAGGCTGCTCACTTCCTAAATCTAAAACCGTTTCCCGTTTACCGTCAGTCGAAACAGTGTAAACACGATGCTGAAAAAAATCGGAATACCAGAGAACCCCATCATGCCATCGAGGACCTTCTCCAAAATCTAAACCGCCAATGAGTAATTCAGGTGACGTCACATCGCTCCCTTCAGGCAAAAGAATATGCACACCGTAGCAATAACTAACTTTGCTTAGCGAATCAAAGGATACGATTTAAGAGAGGTTGGAAATGCTTTTTACCATTCATGCTTTAGATAAAGAAGATTCTCTCGAGTTGAGAATGAAAACTCGTGAAAATCATCTTCAGTATTTGAGTAGCGCTCCTTTGGTTTATGCAGGCCCTCTCTCGGATGAAAATGGAAATATGTGTGGCTCGCTAATAGTTCTCGATATGAAGGAAATTTCAGAAGTTAGAAAATTTGTTGAAAATGACCCCTATTCCAAAGCGGGGTTATTTCAAAAAGTAGAAATACATAGATTCACTGAAGCCTTTTCACACAAAGGCAAATGAATGTTATGAGCCTGCTTGATTCACAGACAGAAAAAAGGCGTGAAAAAAAGATATCAGAGTTCAATAATGTTCATTTTGACACTCTTGTTATTGGTGGTGGTATAAACGGAGCAGTTGCATCACTTGCCTTAAGTTCTCACAACGTCAATGTCGGTTTGTTGGAAAAGAACGACTTTGCTTCAGGTGTGAGCCAGGAATCCTCGAACCTGGTATGGGGGGGTTTCAAATATTTAGAAAGCTATGAGGTGAAACTCGTCGCAGAACTATGTCATTCAAGAAATCGTCTCGCTCGTGCTTACCCTTCACGACTAGCTGAAAAGAGGTTTCTCGCTTCACTTGATGCTTCATCTCCTTTTTCGCCATGGTTTGCTTCACTTGGAGCGAACGTTTATTGGAGTATCGGTCAGTTCGCCACAAAAAGACCTCGCTACAGGTCTCCAAGAACTATAAATCGTCTTGAACCATCAGTGAATGTGGATTCCCTTGTAGGAGGAATTGAATACTCAGACCACTTACTATTGGATAATGATTCAAGGTTCGTGATCCAAATGATTGTTGATGCTATCGAGAGAGGGGCGGCAGCAAGTAATTACATGACGGTTACTGAAGCTGAACGCGTTTCCAAACGCTGGCATTTAAAAGTTCGGGACGAAATATTACAAAAGGAATTTGAGACATCTTCTGATGTTTTAATAAATACCGCTGGACCAGAAGTAAACGAAATATGTGATATGACAGACACGAAAACAGCAAGTCAACTGGTTTTCTCAAAAGGCGTTCATTTGGTAGTTCCGAAAATAACAGATTCAGGGAGAATACTTGCATTTTTTGATGAAACACAGCGTCTTTTCTATGTAATTCCTATGGGTGAGTGTTCGGTAATTGGCACAACAGACGAGAGAGTTAAAGAGCATAAAGTGTCAGTAAATGAAACAGATATCGAATTTCTTTTAAGCGAGGCCAATAGAAAACTTTCTCTTTCGCGACCACTTTCGAGAGAAGACATCATTGCTGAAAGAGTAGGAGTTAGACCACTTGTAATCCCAAAAGGTGGAGTCGATAAAGATAGAGACTGGACAGAGCTATCAAGAAAGCATGTAGTTGAGACGAATCGTAAAGACCGGATGGTTTCAGTACTCGGAGGAAAACTTTCCGATTGTTTGAATGTTGGAGAAGAAGTTATTGATGCTCTAGAGCATCTTGGGTATAAAACTAAAAAACCGGCGACCAGATGGTACGGTGAACCATCTTCCGCGGAGAGGTCAATTTTCTTTCACTCAGCTGAAAAAATTATTGGAGAAACAGATTCGACAAAGAAAATTTGGAGACGTCACGGGTCCAGAGCATTCGAAGTGTTAAATAAAATTGAGCTAAAACCTCATACTGCCAAAAACCTCAGTGAAAGTATTGACTACTGTCCTGCAGAAATATCGACTATGAAAGATTCAGAACTTATATTTTACACTGAAGATTTTATGCGGAGAAGAACTCTTCTCGCTCAGACGGTACCCCAGAATGACCTGACGAGCGATCCCGGATTCCAGAACCTTATAGAATGCCTTTCTCAGTAAGTTCTATTCTATTTTTTTTCTTTAGGCCAGACAGATAGAGGGTTTCGTAACCAACGACCCAAAGAGTGGGCGATTTGGCCCGACCTCGCTGTAAGGGGAATGAAAGTAGACTGTTCGTCGATTGGAACAGCATCTCTAACGCGGGTTCGATACGACAGATAAAGTCCCAGAGCTGTCAAAATAAATGCGTTAACGAGAAAATACGAAGAAGGGGCAAAGCTGCCTAAAATAAAACCCATTGTAAGAGGTGCAATAACAGAGCCGGTGCTGCTAGCAAGAACCAAAGTGGAAGAAGCTGAAATACGTTTTTCGGAAGGCACCCAGTCATTAGCTAGAGCGGCAAATAGTCCATACAGCGGAAACACAAAAGCGCCAAAAAGGAAGTTCAAAACTATTTGAAAGTCACTTGTGTTAGACATTAGCGCCTGAGAGAAAGCAATAAGAATTGAAATAAGAATACACGCAAGAATAATTCTTCTACGCGGAAAAATATCAGAAAGACGACCAAGAGGAATTTGTAAAATTATCGCCCCTGCTAAACCTGCACCGACAAAAACTGTCGATTTGCTAGTTGACATTCCAGCCTGGAGAGCAAAAACCAATGCCATACTGGACATTGCAGCTTGAACAAAAGAAGCAAAAATAGTTCCGATTAGGGCCGAAGGTACGAACTTATAAAGCTCTGAAAAGGGCATCGATGAACTAGTTGGTGTCGGTGGATTCGAAGAGGCAGAAAGGGTCATAGGTACTATTGCCAATGAGATGAGAACAGAAGAAAAGATAAACATTTCGAATCCTTCTGCATCACCCAGATTTGCAAGTAATTGTCCTGCAGCGGTCCCACCGAGCATGATTACCATATAGCTTCCCAAAATCTGCCCACGATTGTCATTTGAGGCTCTATCATTCAACCAGCTTTCTAGCACTACGAAAATTGTCGCGTTGCATAGACCACCGAGTAAATAAAACAGGCACCACGTCACTGGTGTAACAAAAGTTGAATTAACAAGCACAGTAACAGAAGCTAAAGATGCCATTGCAGAAAAAACTCGTATATGTCCAACAGTCGCTAAGCTCTTTGGCGCAAATTTTGCCCCCACTAAATATCCTGCGAAATGGAAAGCCATTACTAGACCCATAGTCGAGGGAGAAAATCCTTCACTCTCACCTCGAACTGGTAGCAACACCCGTTGTATTCCGTTTCCAAGTTGAACGAAAGCAAATGAAAGAAACAACGCCCATATTCCTAAAAGGGTTCTAACGGTTAGATTTTTTCCGTGCGATTTTGACATCAGAGTTGTCTGATTCCATTGCCTAAATGGGAAGGACGTTCAATTTCTGAATGCTCAATAGAAAGTTGCAGAAGGTTGCTCGCAATTGGGTTTTCTATTGTCGACGCGCTTGGTACTCCATCGATTTTTGAGACATGAAGAAGCATTGCTTCTTGGGTTGCTACAGGGGAAGAGCCCTCATTCGCGAAAAGTTCATGATTTATGTGGAGTCTTTTTGAATCAAACCCGATTAAGAATGTCTGTGTGTAAATTAGAGAACCTTCCTTTACTTCTTCCAAAAAACGAATTTGAGCTTCCACGGTATAGAACGTTCCTTTTGCTTCTCTGTAATCCGAAGTAAAGCCGATATGAATCAGAAATTCATCTGAAGCTTCTGCGAAAGCGACGCCATAGTACCCCTCGGTCATATGTGAGTTGTAATCGATCCAAGTGTTAGGAACTATTTTCTCCCAGACTTTTAAAGGTTCTTGTTTCATATCGTCAGACTAATTTAGAAAGTAAAGCAACCGGAGCAATCTAGGCTTATATTAACCCAAGATCAACTAATTAAATTTGATCTAACCCTTTACAAAGCAGAGTCAACTAAGATCGCCTATTCTTTGGATATGGATAAAAAAGAAAATTTAGGTTTGCATGTAGTTGAACACCCACTTGTTCAGCACAAACTAACTCAGATGCGTCAAAAGAATACTCCAAGTCAAGTTTTTAGGACTTTGTTGAATGAAATAAGTCTTCTACTTGCCTATGAAGTCACTAGGGAGTTGCCAGTGGAGGAAATAGAAATTGAAACCCCCTTAGTTAAAACAAAGATGCCACATTTGAATGAAATGCCTTCAGTAGTGTCGATCTTGCGTGCTGGAAATGGACTTCTCGAAGGCGTTTTACAAGTAATTCCAAATGCACGTGTGGGTCATGTTGGCTTATATCGTGACCATGAAACTTTAGAAGCAGTCGAGTACTACTGTAAGTTTCCACCATTAAAAGGTGGAATGACGATAGTGGTTGACCCTATGTTGGCTACAGGTAACTCTGCGTGTGCGGCATTAGCGAGAGTTAAAGAAGAAAATCCTGCTTCAATAAGATTCTTGTGTCTTCTTGCGGCACCTGAGGGAGTGCGAGCTTTAAATGATGAGCATCCTGATGTTGAGATTTGGACCGCTTCACTAGATGAGAAGCTAAACGAGAAGGGTTACATAGTGCCAGGTTTAGGTGATGCTGGTGATCGTATCTATGGAACTACTTAGACAACTGAGAAAGATAGCAACGGGTGTTGTACTAGTAATATCTTTACTTTTAGGTGTATCTTCAATCTTCCTTAATAATGCTTCTGGACTGGAAGCTAAAAAAATTGTTTATCTATCTTTCGATGACGGACCGCATCCAATTTTTACGCCATTGCTTTTGGCGCTACTCGACGAGCACGGAGCGAAAGCAACCTTTTTCCCGATCGGACACAGACTTGAAGAACGATGGGAGAGCGATGACCTGCATGATCTTTTGAATAGGGGCCATGCTCTCGGCAATCATTCCTGGACGCATAGAGATCTAACCAAGGAAAGTAAAGAAAATCTATATTTTCAATTGGATAGAACTTCAAAGCAAATAGAAAGTATGACTGGGTTTCGACCCAACTGTTTTCGGGCGCCCTTTGGGGAAAGAAACAATAATGTCTTAGCAGTTGCAGAAGAATTAGGGATGAAACACGTTGCTTGGACAATAGATCCTCAAGAATGGCGCGAACCTTCAATTGAAGAAGCAATGGAGCATATTTCTGAAAAATTTGAAAACGGCGCAATACTGCTTCTACATGATCGAAGATTTCTGACTCTTCCCATACTTCACGAAGTTCTAAAACGTTTTCCCAGTAGTGAGTGGGACTATCGAACCATTCCTGAATGCAAAGTGGATAATGAGAAGACCGTGCGTTCAACATTCAGAGAAAAAGATGCTGTACCGGTCGGTAATGTCACCGAGGTAGTTAAAATTTCTGAAAATTTCAAATTCTCTGGCTGGGGATATGACCCCGACATGCCCGAAGGGGGTTTACAGATCAATCTTTCAGCAAATAGTAATATTGAAAATTTTTCTTTTGAAACTAATTCAGACCACGAATTCACATTCGAGATACCAGATTTTGAAATTGGTAGCCCAGTATGTTTATGGTTAGAAAATGAAGGTCTATTACGTCATAACACTTTTTTAGGTTGCCATAATGCGAGTTAATAACAAAGATGAGAATGATCTGTTAAAGGCATTCCGAAATTTGTCTTCTTTGACGTCGGTATTAGCAAAAGTAACGGTGGAAGATCTACCGAAAGAAGTAAAAGGACCAGCTATATATGCTGCTAATCATAGAAGCCTTGCTGATTTATTAATTGCCGGGCCTACTTTTTTACATTGGGGAAGACCCATACGCGCTTTAGTAGCCGCTTCATATTTCAAACATCCAGTTATCGGTCCTTTACTTAAAACACTGAAATGTATCCCCGTGAAAGGATTAGATGTAATTGATGAAGCAGCAGAAGCTTTAAACGACGGATGGTCGATAGCCATAATGCCTGAAGGTCGTGTTGTCCCTGAAGAAGAATGGAAACCAGAAGGGGTAGGGAAGGGGCACATAGGAATTGGAAAACTGGCATTAGAAACTTCTTGCCCTGTTGTAGTGTCGGGTGCTAGTGGAAGTGAGTTGCTTTGGCCAAGAGGAAATAATCTTCCATATATTAAGCCATGGAAAAAGCAAACGGTTTTTTTATGCTGCGAACATCTGGGTGTGATTACAGCGGAAAATTACCGTGATTCTACCGACCAGATAATGGACGGGGTTAAACGCTGTGTGATAAGAGCTGAAGAAGCTACGGGCATCAGACGCTAGCGATCAAAAATGATAAGGAAATGAGGAAAAGTCTCGTTTTCTTTTTTCAAGGAAAGCTTCCCTTCCTTCTGTTGCTTCGTCAGTTGAATAGGCAAGCCGTGTGGCTTCGCCTGCAAAAAGTTGCTGTCCAACCAATCCATCATCGATGAGATTAAAAGCAAATTTCAACATGCGTATGGCGGTCGGGCTTTTTGAATTTATTTCAGCAGCCCACTCAAGAGCTTCTTCTTCTAGGTGTATATGTTCGACAACCTTATTGACCATTCCCATGCGGAATGCGGCTTCCGCATCATAAGTGCGACCTAAGAAGAAAATTTCTCTTGCAAATTTTTGTCCCACTTGTCTAGCAAGGTAAGCAGAACCGTAACCGCCATCAAAGCTTGCAACATCAGCATCTGTTTGTTTAAAACGGGCATATTCTCTGCTTGCAAGTGTTAAATCAGAAACAACATGCAAACTATGACCTCCACCAGCAGCCCAGCCTGTCACAACAGCGATAACAATTTTGGGCATGAAACGGATAAGCCTCTGAACTTCTAGAATGTGCAGTCTTCCGGTACTCGGCGAAGTTTGATCTTCGGGGGTATATTCATAGCCATCTTTCCCACGAATCCGTTGATCACCCCCTGAACAGAACGCCCACTCTCCATCTTTCGGTGATGGACCGTTTCCAGTGAGAATTACCGAACCAACATCGGTTGTCATTCTCGCGTGATCTAAAGCTGAATACAGTTCATCTACGGTTTTGGGTCTGAAGGCGTTTCTGACCTCAGGCCTGTTAATTGCAATTCTTACAGTTCCATGTTTTTTTGAACGGTGATAAGTGATGTCAGAAAAATTAAAGTTCTCGAGCTGAATCCACTCGCTTTCGTCAAATATTTCTGAAATGTTAGTTTTGTTACTATTCACAAGAGTCTCAGTGTACTATCGGGCATACGCGTGATGCTGCTTTTTTTTACTCAGTATTTTCATTTTAGGTGAGGTAAGAATGGAAAAATTCGAAGGTGTTATCGGTAAAACATACGAAGAATCGACACCTTGGTGGCCTGAAAATAAACAACCGGATGAAGATAGTCCTAATATTGTTGTGATTCTTTTAGATGATACGGGATTTGCTCATTTAGGTTGCTATGGGTCATCGATCGATACACCAAATATGGATGGATTGGCACAAGACGGATTGCAATTTACTAATTTCCACACAACTGCGTTATGTTCCCCAACTCGTGCGTGCCTATTAACTGGTCGAAACCATCACACAGTCGGCATGCGGGCTGTATCAAACATGAGAAGCGGATTTCCTCATCTTCGGGGACGAGTCACTAAACATGCAGCAAATTTAGCCGAAATACTAAACGCTGAAGGTTACGGAACATTTTGCGTTGGCAAGTGGCACTTAACACCTATGGAAGAAACCTCTGGTGCTGGACCATTCGAGTACTGGCCGACTCAGAGTGGTTTTGATAGGTTTTACGGTTTCCTGCAAGGGGAAACGGATCAGTTTCATCCTGAATTGACTCGTGATAATCATCACATTGAGAGGCCAGCTGATCAGGACGACTACCATTTGAGCGAAGACTTGGTAAAAAATGCTTGTGAATTTATCAATGACTCAAAATCTATTTATCCTGACCGTCCTTTTTTTCTATATCTGTCATTTGGTGCCACCCATGCCCCTCACCAAGCTCCACAACAATTTCTCGAAAAATATAAAGGAAAGTTTGACATCGGATGGGATGAGATTCGAAATATCTGGTTCCAGAGACAAAAGGAACTAGGTGTCATCCCCGAAGAAACTGTGCTGGCAAGTCGAAATCCAGGAGTTGAGGAATGGGAAAACCTAAGTGAAAACCAGAAGATTTTTGCTTGTCGATTACAAGAAGCCTTTGCAGCAATGCTTGACCATACAGATCAACAAATAGGCAGGTTACTGGAACACTTAGATGAGATGGGTCTCAAGGAAAATACTATAGTCATGCTCCTTTCGGATAACGGAGCTAGTCAAGAAGGCGGACCGACAGGCTTGATGGACGAAATGAAATATTTCAATATGGTTCCGGAAGATGTTGATCAAGCAGTGGAGAAATTAGATGATATTGGGGGACCTAAATCCCATACAAATTATCCGTGGGGATGGGCACAAGCAGGTAATTGTCCCATGCGATGGTATAAACAGACGACGCATGGTGGAGGAGTCAGAGATCCTCTTATTATCAGATGGCCAAACGGAATCAGTGATCCAGGAAAAAAACGTGACCAGTTTCATCATATAACTGATGTTATGCCGACTCTTTTGGAAATATTAGATCTTGATTCTCCAGAGGTTTTTAATGGAAAAGAGCAAATTGAAGTAGCGGGTACAAGTTTCGCTTATTTGTTCGATTCGGAAACAGAGCCCACGCGTAAGCAAGTTCAGTATTTTGAAATGTTTGGAAACCGGGCAATATGGAGCAATGGTTGGAAAGCGGTTTCGAAACACGAATTTAGAAAGAATTACGATGAAGAAGAATGGGAGTTATTTTATCTAGATGAAGATATTTCAGAAACAAATAACTTGGCTGAAAGTGATCCGAAACGCTTAAGAAAAATGATAGAACTGTGGTGGAAGGAAGCGGAAAAGTACGGTGTGCTTCCGCTCGATGATCGAACACTTGAGTTGTTTAGAGGTTCTCCAACTAAAGGGTCGGCTCACGCTAAAAGAACTTATATTTACAGGCATCCAATCTCTCATATGCCTGCCGGTGTTGCTGCGAATATAGGAAATCGCTCCTTTGTCATTGAAGCACAAGTTAATAGAGAGAAAACTGAAAATGGTGTTCTACTAGCAATCGGAGGCGCGAATGTTGGACTGTCTTTGTTTATAAAAGAAGGGCATCTAATGTTTGATTACAACATTTTTTATGATCACAAAATACTAAAGAGTGAAATCCTAGTTCCAGATGGAGAAGTAAAGGTTGGGGTGCATCTCAAACGAGAAGACCCCGGTGGGGAAGCGACCCTTTTAATCGAAGGAAATCAAGTGGGTAAAATGGATCTACCATTTATTATCCGTCTCTTAGGAAGCACAGGAATGGATATCGGTAGAGATTCTCTATCTCCCGTCTCTGAACAATATGATGGACCGTTTCCATTTGAAGGAGAAATTCTCCAAGTTGCAGTTCACTTACCTGAACGTCATAACACTCTGGAGCAGTCACTTTTGGCCATGCGGGCAGAATTAGGTATGGAGTAAACCTTAACTTTCAGGTTTGATCTCCTCGAGAGCTCCACTCTCCAGGAGGGATTCAAAATCTGCTAACTCCATTTGAAGTTCCTCTAAACAAATTTCTCTAGTGTGCTCACCTATAAGGGAGGCACGAGTTATCACGGGATTACGCATATTCGATCCATATATACAGGCACCATCTAGAATTATTTCTCCGACGCCTCCTAACTGTTCAACTTTTGGGAGAAATCCACGATCAATTAAATGTGGATCAGTTAATTGATCGGCAGCGTTTAAAACGCGGCCAGCTGGAATACCGGCCTGTTGACACAATTTCTCAACTTCCTCTGCAGGTAATGAATTGGTCCAGTTGGAAACAATTGAGGCCAACGATTCTCTATTGTTGAGTCTGTAAGAAGTCTCCGAAAACTCTTCAATTGACGTGTGGTCAATTCCCATAAGGCTTGCTAGTTCCACCCATTCTTCGTCGGTTCTTACGCAGATAACGCACCAAGATTCGTCACCTTTGCAGCGGAATGGGCCCCAAGGTGCGCCTCTTTCTGAGTCATTTCCTTGTGGGGTTACCGAATTTGGTTCAATTGCCTCTTTGAAGAACAAGTCACCAAGAGTAGCGATAAGGACTTCTACTTGAGCGACTTCTATATGCTTGCCGTTAGAGCCACGGTTTCTGTCAACTAGAGCAGCGAGCGCGAAAACTGCACAGAGTCGACCAGCAAGATGATCGGGGTGAATCGCAGTAGTTCCCGGTGGTGGATCACCATCCTTGAAAGACCAAAGCCAAGACAATCCGCTGACTGTCTGAATTGTCGGACCGTAACCATTCCAGTCGGCAAACTCACCTCTACTACCCATTAACTGGCTGCTAACCATTATTGCGTCAGGATTCACTTCACTGATTGCTTCGTATCCAAGACCCAATGCATCCATAGTTCCTGTCGAATTATTTTCAATTATTACGTCCGCATCTCTTATCAATTGCAGGACAACTTTTCGAGCGTTTTTGTCTTTCAAATTTGCCCCAAAAGCTCTTTTGGTTCGGTTCGAAGATGCAAATGAAGCAGTCATCACTCCACCGAGGACTATCCTAATGAAATCGGGATACTCCCAACTTTCTACTTTTATTACGTCAGCTCCGTATTCAGCGAGCATCCGACCACATTCAACTCCAACCCCGCCATGACCGAAGTCGATAACGCGCAAACCTGTAAGTGGTAGATCTGATGCTGGAGGCGGTTTTATAGGTTCAGAAAATGAACTAGAGGAAAAAATAGCGTCATGTTCACCTAGAGAGGGCGAAGGAAATCGGTATCCGACGCGTTCTCCATTGACTTCAGCAAATCCAGACATCAATGGTCCGGACAGGTCTTTAGAGATTTCTAGATCTTGAAAGGTTCCTCTTGATTTGTAATGGGCATTGACTAAAACATCACTAGGTGTAAGCATTGGTGTGGCAATTACTCCACGATTTTGTGCTTCTACGCACCCATCTACCATTTCCTTGTCTTTCCAATGTTCCCAAAAAAGTGGATTGATTACATCGAGATTAAGGTAACGATTTATAGTGCTTTCCCAGTATTCGTCAGCAAAACTATCTGGAGATCCCATCCATTCCCATAAAGCTTTCCACTGCCTCGGGGCTAAAATAACTTGTCTTACAAATCCATCTTTGCAAGGTATATGAGGGTAAAGGGGGCTGTCGCCAGACCTTATGAGTGATGCAGGAGCACCAGAAATTTCGCTAGCAGAAGCATTTGGAATACCCCAAGTGTTCATTTGTGCGAGGGCCTCAACAGCAGATACATCTATATGTTGGCCAGTGCCTGTTCTATCACGGTGAAGAATACCTAGAAGTGCAGAGTAAGCACCTACTACTCCTAACGTGTCATATGCAACCGAGCCTGGAGCTAACAATGGTGGCTTATCAATTACACCAGAAACAGAAAGCCAACCGGATCGTGCAAAAACAACGTCGTCTGTAGCTACATAATTAGAATCAGGTCCGGTCTGACCGAAGTCTGTTAGAGAGACTATTACCAGAGAGGCATTTTCCTCCAAGATTCGGTCTGGTGAAATCCCGAGCTTAGAAAGAGTTCCGGGTAAGAAACTTTCTATCAGTACGTCACTTTCCCTAATAAGAGACAGTAGCGTTTCAATTCCGTTCTCAGTATCGAGATCAATTACACAGGATCTCTTATTCAAGTTTCGGTATGCAAAATAGATAGAAGTTCCATCGTCAGCGAAAGGTCCTAAAGAGCGTGAAAGGGAACCTTCAGGAGGTTCAACTTTTAGGACATCTGCACCGAAATCGCCAAGTATCCTTCCGCACAATTCGCCTTTTTCAGCAGTTAAGTCAATTACGCGCAGATTTTTTAAGGGGGAGTAGGAATTATCATTGTTATTTTCCACCTGATGCATAGTAATTGCGCTTTTCGAATAAGTCGAGCAGATCCGATGCCTTCTGACTGTATCGAACTGCATGTACAGGCTAAAGTGCGAGAGTGAATAAACCGATTCGCTTTCTGTTTTCAGCGTTATTTATCTCCACAGTTTTCTTTTTAAGTGGCGGAAACGCAATTGGTGAAACTGATTCAATTCGTGAAGCAAGAGAAAAAAAGCAAGACGCCTCTAATCGTCGTGCAGATGCCGCTGCTGTTCTTAAGTTAGCTGAAGCTGATGATGCTGCAGTTGTGGACGCATTGAATGCGTTGGATAACGCTGTTGCTATGGAAGAGGCAAAAATTGAAGCAGCGCGTCAAGCAATTGAAGCTGCTGAAGCCGAAGCTACTCTTCGTTGGGTTGAAACGGATCAAGTAGTTAAAGGTATCGAAGACCTCAGACGACGTTTACGCGAACTAGCGGTTGATGTCTATGTGTCGAGCATGAACCCAAGTGCTTTTTTTGAGTCAGATGATATGTCAAGTGCGGTTAGAAGATCAGCGATCCTTAGTGCTGTTTCAGGCGATCAGGGAGATTTAGTTGATCAACTAAGAGCATTAGAAGCTGATAAAGAAGAAATAGCACTTTCAGCAGATCAAGCGATACGTGATGCTGAAAGGAATCAACGCGAAATTGAAGCTTCATTATTAATTTTAGAAAGCCGAATTAGCGAGCGTGAGAATACTCGCGAGGAAGTGCAAGAACGGATAGCAGAAGCAGAAGCAGAAGTAGCTGAATGGAAGCGCGAGCAGTATTTGATGGCGATATTGATAGATAATTTAATTGCTGAAGAGTTGCGAAAGTCAGCGCCCGATTTAACGAAAGAATCCGGTCAAGGTTTTATATTACCCATTGAGAAAAGTAGCAAAATTACCTCACCTTTTGGAATGAGAACTCATCCGATTTTAGGAGTTAAACGCATGCACAATGGAACAGATTTTGACTGTGTTAGAGATCAACCAATATGGGCTGCAAAGGCAGGAAGGGTTGTTTTCGCTGGTACAAAAGGTTATTACGGGAAAACAGTAATATTGGAACATGAGGGGCCGGTTCTGACCCTTTATGCTCATCTCAACGAGTTACTGGTTTCTCCTGAAATGCAAGTGGCAACAGGTGATTTAATAGGAAAGTGCGGTAGTACAGGTCGTTCGACGGGTAATCATTTACATTTCGAAGTTAGAACAGGTGGTGAACCTAAAGACCCAATGATTGTGTTGCCGAAAAGTTAGGACAGATATGGATAGCAAGAACACAAAAATCGGTGTAGCAGGAGCTGGTGTAATGGGCTCGGGAATTGCTCAAGTTTTGGCGATTTCAGGATGTACCGTTGCATGCCTCGACCTTGATGCTTCAGTATTGAAATCAGCTAGGAAAAATGTCGAAGAGGGAAGATTTGGTCTTCAAAGTGCTGTTGAACTAGGAAAGCTATCGATAGAAGATGCTAATGCTGCGTTGGAGAGAATTAATTTCACAACAGAAAGTGAAGAATTGAATGATTCGGACGTACTAATTGAAGCTATTCCAGAAAGGCTTGATCTGAAAGTTTCATTCTGGAAAGAATTTGATAAGACAGCTTCGGATTCAACGATTTTTGCTTCCAATTCAAGCGGTTTTTCAATATCGGCAATGGCAGCAGCTACAGATAGGGCTGATCGTTTCATCGGATGGCATTGGGCTTCACCAGCCCCAGTCATGAAATTAGCTGAGATAATTAGAGGCTCTAAAACATCTCAAGAAACAGTGGACAAAATAGTATCTCTAGCTAAATCTTCGGGTAAAAATCCTGTGGTGATAGCTGATAGTGACACAAAATGGGGTTATGTAACGAACCGGATCTATTTTGCGATGGTTGAAGAAGCATTAGCAGTAGTTAATCAAGGGATTGCAAATAGAGATGAAATCGATCAGTTGATGACGGACTGCTTCCGTTGGCCGACAGGTCCTTTTGGTATGACAAAAGGTGCCAGTTCTGGATGGAAATAGAAACATGAGAGCTGCTCTGCATACAAAAATTGGAACACCTCTTTCAATTGAAAGTGGCATTGAGGTGACTGCACCTAAAGAAGGTCAGATTTTAGTAAAAACGGAATACTGCGGAGTTTGTCATTCAGATTTAAGCGTTATGGATTCATTAGACCTAACTCCAATGATTTTGGGTCATGAAGCAGCCGGAACAGTAGAAGAAGTTGGCAAAGGTGTCACGTCAGTTAGCAAAGGAGACAGCGTGCTCTTAACCCCCATAGGACCATGCGGCGAATGTTCCATGTGCTTTAATGAACGACACACACTGTGTGAACGTGGGCAATCATTTGTTTTCGGAACACTACCGGACGGTACAACCCCTTTTCAGAAGAATAACCTACCGGTTTATCAAGGCTTAGGTGTAGGTGGGTTTGCTGAATACACAGTTTTAGAAGAAAGAAATGTTGTTCCTGTTGAAAACGGACTACCTTTGGAAACTCTTTGCTTGCTTGGTTGCGGAGTTCAGACAGGCTTGGGTTCCGTACTGAATACGGCTGAAGTGCCTCCCGGTGCCACTGTTTTAGTTATGGGTCTGGGAGGAGTGGGGCTTTCAGTAGTGCAAGGCGCACGAATCGCACAAGCAGAAACAATTATAGTTTCAGATCCAGTTGAAGAAAGGCGAGTTAAAGCTGAAGAACTAGGTGCTACGCATAGCATTGACCCAACCTCGAAGGATCTGCTTGGTGAAATAATGGAATTAACTGATGGTATTGGAGTCGATTATTCATTTGATGCTGTAGGGAATTCCGAATTAATTGCATTGGGGTTGGCCTTAAATAAGCCTGGTGGAACCACAGTGATAGTAGGAGCAGCACCTCCAGATGAAGAGCTTAGGTTTTCATCGGCTTTGCATTTAATGATGAGTGAAAAACGTCTAATTGGATCTCTGCTCGGATCCTGTAACGCAAAAAAAGACATGCCTGTCTTTGTTGACTACTGGAAAAAAGGACAATTGGATCTGGAAAGCATGATCAGTAACCAATATTCGCTGAACCAAGTTAATTCCGGAATTGAAAATCTCAGGAACTCAACTGGAATCCGGAGCGTTATAAAGATCCATGAAAAGTAGCAAATCTTTAAACTCGATTATCAGGTATCTTCTATTCCTATTAACCACATTTGGAGCAGTTCTTTTCTCTATAGCCGTCTCTAAAAACGGTCTCTTATGGGGCGAAGTAGGAATGAGTAGATGGATGTATGAAAATACTCCGGACTTTATCGACTTCCTAGGCGATGTAATCGACGCCCCGATCACCGATATAGGCGCGCCACTGCTTTTTATTGGAATATCTATTTTGGTTTATTGGCGATGGGGACGATACGCGACAGTAGGAATTCTTTTAGCTGGAAGTATGACAGGATTGACTCGGCTATCCGACATTGTCGAACGGTCGGGTCCAAATAAAAATTTCATATTCAACGAATCAAAATACTACTTTGGTGAAGGTGGATATCCCAGCGGTCACATAGTCTACGCATTAATGATCTTCGGGATGATCGCCCATCTATCACGGCGACACACTAAATTACAAACAAGTCGTGTAGTGACATCCTCCATGATTTTCCTTATTCTGCTTAACATTTGGACTCGCATAAGCGGCCTTCATCATTGGCCTGCTGATGTGATCGGTGGAATTTTAATGTCAGTACCTGCTTTGATGATAGTCATATGGATCTACCACAGAGTGCCAGTACTTCTAAAACAAACGCCTAAGATGCATTATTTCATTTTTAGCCGAGAACAGGATCAGATGTTAACCGACAAAAGCAGAAGCGAAGACTAAAGAAACTATAGTCATTACTTTTATCAAGATATTCATAGACGGTCCAGATGTGTCTTTAAATGGATCACCGACAGTATCTCCAACAACTGCCGCCTTATGAGGCTCTGAACCCTTTCCACCAAGTTCTCCACTTTCAATGTATTTCTTCGCATTATCCCAAGCTCCTCCGGCATTAGCCATGAAGATTGCCAAGCAAAAACCTGCCACTAGGGCCCCAGCTAAGAATCCACCTAGAGAGTCAATACTGACAAAACCCAAAACTAAAGGAATAAGAACCGCAAGAATGCCTGGGGCAAGCATTTCTCGCAGAGAAGCGGAAGTTGAAATTGCGACACACCTTGCGGAGTCAGGGTTTACTCCCTCAGCCCCTTCTCTGAGCCCCGGGATTTCACGGAACTGTCTGCGAACTTCCTCTATCATCTTCTGAGCCGCTCGTCCCACAGCATCTATAGTCAATGCCGCAAAAAGAAATGGAAGCATTGCACCCAAGAAAAGACCAATGAATACTTCAACTTGACCTATATCCAGTGACAGAGAGCCCCCTGCTTCAATGATTGCGAATTCAAAACTCTTGAAGAGAGCAAGCGCAGTAAGTGCGGCAGAACCTACAGCGAAACCTTTGGCAACTGCGGCGGTTGTGTTACCTAACGAGTCAAGTGCATCTGTGACTTCGCGAACTTCTGGACCTAGCTCTGCCATTTCGGCGATTCCACCAGCATTGTCAGCTATAGGACCATAAGCATCTACAGAAACTACAACCCCCAACGTTGCGAGCATTCCTATTGCAGCCACAGCAATTCCATAGATGCCTCCATCAAGGGCTCCGATTGAATCAAATGCAATTTCTCCACCCCAATACGCGACTGCAATGCCAACACCTAATAAAGCAACTGATGCAGCTACTGAAATCATACCGGCCGAAATTCCGCCAAGTATTGTGGTGGCTGGACCGGTTTGAGATTGGTCAGCAATTTTTTTAACAGGAGAGAAGTGGTCAGAAGTATAAAATTCTGCTGTTTTACCTAACGCCCATCCGACGAGCAGACCACCTACGACTGAAATTGCTAGCCCAATTGGATTGTCAAATGCTTGATTGTCGCCAAAAAGCCAGAAGGATATGGCAATTGTTGCTAACACTGTTAAGAGCATTGCAACGTTTGTTCCGAGATGAAGTGCTCGACTTAGAGCGCGACTGTCAGTTGATTCACCGCCTCGAACTAGGAACGAACCAATAATTGAAGTAAGCATTCCGGCAAAAGCAATTGCGAGAGGGAACATTAGTAGTGAAATGTTTGTGCTCATTGTTGCATGTTCAGCTCCTAGTCCCAAAGCAAAAGCGACTAAAGAAATGGGAGCAATTATAGAACCGGCATAACTTTCAAACAGGTCAGCTCCCATTCCAGCAACATCACCAACGTTGTCTCCGACATTGTCTGCAATAGTTGCAGGGTTCCTTGGGTCATCTTCAGGGATCCCGGCCTCTACTTTTCCAACTAAGTCAGCGCCAACATCGGCTGCTTTTGTGTAAATGCCACCACCTACTCGAGAAAAAAGAGCGATTGAGGAAGCGCCTAAGCCATATGCAGTAACCACTTCAAAAGCATCGTCTACTTCAGCAACTAAAACGAAAAGTATATAAACAAGTGCCAGTCCACCTAAAGCTAATCCGGCAACAGAAAAACCCATTACAGCTCCACCGCGAAACGCAACAGGTAGAGCTTTCGCGGGACCATCTTTAGCTGCATGTGCGGTTCGAGCATTTGCCATGGTGGCAACAGTCATGCCAGCGTATCCTGCTGTTGCTGACAGAACAGCTCCGATTATGTATGTAAGTGAAGCTGCGGGAGCTATGAGTATTCCTATAAGAATTGCCATCACCGCGACAAAGATTGACACCCAAGAATACTCTTGACGTAAAAAAGCACGTGCTCCTTTTTCTATCTCATTCATCAGGAAGATCATTCGATCACTTCCTGGTGAAGCGGCTTTAACATTTGTGTAAAAATAGCCTGCGAGCAGCAAGGCTAATAAAGCAGATGAAAGTGCTAGATATGGTATGGCTTCCAAGGGGTTATCTCCTCATGGTTGTATTTAGATGGCTAAATTGTTCTGCCAAAAGGCTAAACAAGTATGGCTAATAATAGCCAAAATGACGGTATTAAGTGAGATGCGGGGTTCCAACCTCAGTGTCACATTTAACTTAGTAAATCATCAAAAAAGTGGCGTAAACATAAAACATCGGCAACGCTTAAAGTATGGAAAGACGGGATCTTCGTCAAAAAATGCTGGAAACTCGTAAATCTCTACCATCTCAGATCATAAATAAAACATCAAAAGAAATATGTGAACTCATCAGAAATCTTGATCTTTTCAAAAATGCAAAAATAATTGCTTCTTATGTGGCTTGCAATGGAGAAATTGACCCTTCATTCCTTGAGTCGAGCCATAACAAGATATTTTCTTTCCCAGTAGTCCAAAAAAATAGGTTACTGAAGTTTGTAACACCAAATGGGATCTTCGCTGAAGGGAGTTTTGGGATACCCGAACCTCAAAGTGGGATCGAAGAGGAAATTTCAGACCTTGATTTAGTATTAGTTCCGTTGCTAGCAGCAGACATTGAAGGGAATCGCTTAGGTCATGGAGGCGGATACTACGACAAAACTTTTGCCCTTGAAAGAATGGATAGAAGACCGATGTTGATCGGATTGGCACATAGTTTTCAAATTGTAGAACGGTTAGAAGTAAATCCATGGGACGTTCCGTTAGATGTTTTAGTAACTGAAAATGAAGTATTTTTCTGCGAAATCTCACATTCTCGTGTTTCTATGGGGGAGTATTAAACGATGCGAATAATTGTCGTCGGAGCTGGTGAAGTTGGAACCTACGTAGCTGATCGTTTGAGTAGACAAGAGCATGACATTGCACTCATAGAGTTAGACCCTGAGCGATTCAGGCAAATAGACGCAGAATTAGATGTTCTAGCTATAAATGGAAGCGGAACAGATTCATCCATTTTGGAAAAAGCAGGTATTAAGGAAACCGACTTGCTTGTAGCAGCAACAAATCAAGATGAAATAAATCTTTTGTGCGCTCTACTCGCACGTCAAGCAGGAGTAAGTAAAACGATCGTTCGTGTGCAATCTAGAAAACTCCGAAGTAAAGAGGTTTCAGGATTATTCGAAAAATATGATGACCATCTTGTAATAGACCCAGATCAAGAAGTTGCCAATTCCGTTTTGAGGCTCATGGAATATCCCGGTGCAATGGATCTTGCACGAATGGCAAATGAAGAAGTTGTAATCATAGGAGCCAGATTGCCAGCTCATGCCCCATTGGTGGGAGTTTCTCTACACGCATTAGGAAGAGAACTTGACCCTGACTGGGATTTCATAGTCGGAACTATTACACGAAAGAGTGAAAACGGTGACTCTGATGAGGTAACTATTGTTCCGCGTCAAGATGAGATTCTCAAAGAAGGGGATTTACTCAGAGTCATATGCAAGAGTCGAGCATTGCATGATGTGACACACAGACTGGGCATTGCAAGAGATGTGCCTCGGAGAGCTCTGTTGCTGGGTGGAGGTAGAACAGCTGAGATGATTGCTGAATCTCTTCTCTATAGAGGTGTTGATGTAGCAATCATTGAGAAAAAGCATGAAAGGGCGGTTGAACTAAGCGAGAACCTAGCCAAAGCATTGATTTATGAAGGAGATGTGACAGATGTGGAAATGCTAGAAGAAGCAGATGTAGCTCGCCAGGACTTGGTAATAGCACTTACAGGTGAAGATGATGCAAATGTTTTAGCTTGTTTATACGCTAAGTCTGTTTCTGTCCAATCAAAGAAAAATAAGACTGACGCGGATATCGAAACGATAGCCGTTGTTCACAGGCTTAAATTGTTGGACCTTCTAGAAACAAATCAGGTTGATGCTGCTCTTAGTCCTAGAACGGCGACTGCAAATAGTGTTTTACGATTTGTGAGAGGTGATGTGGGTAGCGTTGCAGCGGTGGAGACTTTCTTGCACGGGGATGTAGAAGTACTTGAATTTGCTGTATCTGATGAAAGCCCATGTGTAGGAAAAACGATAGAAGATATGGCATTAACCAAAGATGCTCTTATAGGAGCAATTGTCCGTGATGGGAAAGCACAAATTGCTCGTGGACATAGTACATTTAGGCCGAATGACCATGTCATAGCTATATCTAAACCAGAATCTGTCGAAAAATTAACGACTCAATTCGTGTGATTTTCTCTCGATTATCTGTACGTGTTAATTCAGGAAGTGTTACTACAGTAAACTCGCCTGTTTTAGTAGCGATTTCGCGCGGAGCGCTTGTTGGTATTTTCGCGGTTGGGTTACTAGCGATTATTTCCGGACTACTTGATCTAAGTGATTCTGGAAATGACACTCCTAGTTTTCTCATTTTCGGAACTCTGATCACTATTTGTTGCGCGTACTTGACAAGATACGTTTCAGAGAAAAAATTGAATAGATCTGAATCTTTTCTGGCAGTGACATCAGGTTTTTTGTCTTCCATATTGTGTTCCTCTTTCATCTACTTATTCATGACAGATGAAAAGAATTTTGCGAATGCATTATTTGAGTCCACCGCAGCATTTACTACCACCTCATTAACAGTTATTGATTTTGGAATGTCTGGGAATGGTTTAATCTTTTACAGAACTGCATCACAATTGTTCGGCAGTTTTGCAGCGATCCTTTTAGCTGTAATGGTTCTACCTATTGCTGATAACAATTCCAGATCCCTAACATCTGGAAGGCATGCTACCCAAGAGACGTTTCCAGATAGGAGAAAGGCTCTAAAGAGCATTGCCAGTATATATCTCGTATCAATAGTCCTACTTACTCTAACTTTACTGACAACACCAGTAGATTTTTTCGAAGCACTGCTGCTTTCAATCAGCTCAATCTCCACAGGTGGATTTTCAATTAGTAGTGAACATTTTGGAAATTCCTCGGTTCAGTTGCTACTAAGTGCAGGAATGATCACCACAGGAATGAGTATTTTGGTGATTTGGAGGCTTGTAAGTGGAAAAATTTACTCCGCAATTCGATCAAGTGAACTTCATGCATATTTTTTACTAATAGTGGTCGCGTCATTGTTGTTATTTCTTTGGAGTGATGAAGGCGGAACATCTTCTTTAAGTAGCTCATTATTTATCGCACTAGCGTCGATTTCAACTACTGGATTTCATATACCACCATTTGGTAATTGGTCTGAAGCTACAGCGTTTCTTCTTCTGTTTCTCGTAACTGTAGGACCGATGTCATTGTCTAATGGTGGAGGCTTTCAAATACACAGATTAAGAATACTTATCGCTGTTTCGTTTCGCGAATTGGTCCGTCAACTACACCCGCGTGCAGTCGTCAAAATCATCATAGGTGACGAAAGCATAAAAGAAGAGCGAGTCAGGGAAGTAGTCGTTTTCCAATTTCTCTTCACATCTGTGATTTTCCTAACTGCAATAGCTTTAACGATCTCAGGTATGAGCATGTATGAAGGAGTCTCATCTTCAATAACAGCAATATCGACTGCGGGACCTATACGAAATGCAGAGGGAGTAATAATTGAGGTTTCCTCATTTTCGGTAGGAGAGAGATTAGCTTTACTCCCAGCAATGATTTCCGGTCGACTCTATTTAATACCAGTTTTAATCAGCATAGGATATTTGCTTTCTGAAGCAAGGACTTTCCTCAGACCGCGTAGACGTCTATTGCAGGCAATGAGAAGCGATCCTCGATGAAAAAAAGTAACCAAATAATCAGGAGTACGAGCCTCCACATGACAGGCATCGCCCTTCTGTTCGTCTCAGCAGGAATAGCAGTCAGTACCCTTGTTTCCCTTTTTGATAAGCGCGTAGACTTCATAGCCCTTCTGACAGCGACAGTAGTGATAGGTCTATTAGGCACATTTTTCTTTACTTCCACGAAATTAGGTAAAACAGACCAAGCCTCTATTTTCACTGCAGTTGGAACCACCTGGTTATTGGTTTCACTGGTCGGAACTATTCCATATCTTCTCGCAGGCACTTTCACACGCGCGGGAATTGGAATTCCAGAAGTTCTAGTCGACTCACTCTTCGAGTCAGTTTCCGGTTTCACAGCAAGTGGCTCAACCGTCTTTGGTCTTCATAATACGATCGAATCACAAGGATCCGGCATACTTTTCTACAGACAGTTGACACAGTGGATGGGTGGAATGGGAATCGTTGTACTCGTGGTTTCGGTTCTACCATCACTACGTGCAAGTGGATTAGGTCTAATCGATGCTGAAGCACCGGGGGCAGGAGTAGAGCGAATAGCTCCAAGAGTAGTCGAGACAGCAAAAAAGTTTTGGTACATATACGCGTCACTTACGCTGCTTATTGCTCTAGCTTTGTTTATTAGCGGAATGGGCGTTTTTGATGCAGTATCTCACGCTCTCACCACTGCTTCAACGGGAGGTTTTTCCACAAAAGACTCCTCAATCGGATACTGGAACAGTGGAGCAATCGAGATAGTTGTGATGTTTGGCTTTCTAATTTCAGCGATTAACTACACTCTTCACGCTCGTTCACTTGAAAAGAAAAGACTTGATCATGCGTCTGACCCAGAGTTCAAGTCTTTTGTGGGGGTTGTAGCTACAGGCATTTTATTCATAACGCTGCTTTTAATTAAGGATGGTTTTTCGGTTGGAACTGCACTGAGAAATGCATCTTTTAATGTTGTGACCTTAGCAACAAGTGGTGGTTATGGAAATGCTCTTGGAAGGGGAGAAGCAGGTGATTTTGCTTCTTGGTCAGGGTCGACACAATTACTCTTACTTTTCTTCATCATCTTTGGTGGATGTACTGGGTCCACATCTGGAGGAGTTAAAATCATGCGTTTACGTATCGGTCTTGCTCACTCATATCGAATACTACGATCCATAAGAAGACCTCGTGCTCTTATTCAGGCGCGGATGGGGAACAGAACAATTCCAGACTCTTTAGTGGAACGGGTAGCCGGATTTGTGATTGTTTACGGAGTGCTCGTAATAATTGGAACTTTGATACTCACTGCATTAGGAACTGATTTAATCACATCCCTAAGTGGAACGTTTAGCACTTTAGGAAACATGGGACCAGGATTAGGAGAAATTGGACCCACCTCATCATTCGTGGATGGGTTTTCAGCTCCCGGAAGACTTCTTCTCCTACTTTTCATGCTTATAGGGAGATTAGAGATTTTTCCCATGCTCCTTATGTTTGTAGTCCCATACCGAAACTCTGTAAAAAACATTAGAAACATTAAAAGAGACACCAGGGATCTTTAGAATACTGATCTAAATAGAATACTGTTAAACTTAATTACCCAGATCAACGGCGCTCAGGGCTAAACAAAGCGACTAAGTGAACAAGTTATGAGTGCTGATAGACAAAATGATTTTCGGGACACCGACCTTCATACTTCCCAGGGTCTCTACGATCCGAGATTCGAACATGATTCGTGTGGTGTTAACTTCGTGTGCAATCTTCGAGGAAAGGCAAGTCACGAAATTGTAAAAATGGGAATAGGTGCTCTTTGTACATTGCAGCACCGCGGAGCAATTGGTGCAGAGAGCAACACGGGTGATGGAGCAGGAATTCTGATGCAAATCCCCGACAAGCTGTATAGAGAAGTTGTTTCATTCGATTTACCTAAAAAAAATCATTATGCGACAGGGATAGCGTTTCTTTCACAAGATGAAAAACTGCTAAAAACAGCAATACGTAGATTAGAGCAAATAGCCGAAGAGGAAGGCTTAGAGGTAATAGGATGGCGAGATATCCCAATCGATGCATCAGAGATAGGATCATCGGCTCGAGTTGCTATGCCGTTTATGAAACAAATTTTCGTGAAAGCAAGCGAGAATGAAGACATTTCCGGTTTGGACTTAGATAGAAAAGTCTTTCCATTTAGAAAACGTGCTGAACGCGAAATTTTTGAAAGCAAAGAAAGCGGATCAACAGTTTCAGGTATCGGCTCTGCAATTAATGAAGATAAGGGGATTTATTTTCCATCCCTCTCTTCGAGAACGATTGTTTACAAGGGCATGTTAACAACGCCGCAACTTGGTAATTTCTTTCTTGATTTAAACGACGAGAGAACTGAGAGCGCAATGGTTTTAGTTCACTCAAGATTTTCGACCAACACTTTTCCTTCCTGGCCTTTAGCTCATCCGTACAGGTTTATTGCTCATAACGGTGAAATCAACACTGTTCAAGGAAACCGAAACTGGATGGACTCTAGAGAAGCAATGATTAAAACAGATTTAATTTCCGGAGATTTAGCCCGACTCTTTCCAATCTGCACACCTGGTGCAAGTGATACAGCAAGTTTTGACGAAGTGTTGGAACTGTTGGTTCTTGGCGGCTACACACTTCCAGAAGCAATCTTAATGATGATCCCTGAACCTTGGGAAAATCATGACAATATGACCCCTGAACGACGAGCTTTCTACCAATATTTTTCAACGATAATGGAACCATGGGATGGTCCTGCCTCAATAGCTTTTACCGACGGAAGTCTAATTGGAGCGGTGCTGGATCGTAACGGGTTGAGACCCAGTAGATATTGGGTTACTAGCGACGATTTAGTTGTTATGGCAAGTGAAGTAGGAGTTCTTGAGATTCCGCCAGAAAAAATTATTGAAAAAGGTCGCTTGGAGCCAGGTCGAATGTTCTTAATCGATACTAACAAAGGTCGGATAGTGCGCGATCAGGAAATTAAAGACAGTCTAGAACAGCAGAAACCTTATAAGAACTGGCTGGATAACAATCTTATTCATCTTCGTGATATACCACCAGCACAAATTGAGAAAGGTGACAACCTTTCTCTTTTGGAGCGTCAACAAATATTCGGCTATACACATGAGGAAATAAAACTCCTCATTGCACCAATGGTACGAGATGAAAAAGAAGCGATTGGTTCGATGGGAAACGATGCTCCTATTGCAGCTTTATCACAGCGCTCAAGAAATCTTTACGATTACTTTCAGCAACTTTTCGCGCAAGTTACTAACCCACCTTTGGACGGAATTCGCGAAGAGTTAATTACAGCAGTTTGCGTCAATATCGGGTCAGATAAAAATCTGCTCTCACCTTCAGAAAGTTCATGTAGAAAGATTTTTTTACCAACCCCTGTGCTAACAGAAAAAGAACTTGCCCAGATTCAGTCAGCTCATCAGAATGATCACTTGAAGGACTTCCGATCTTTAAAGATTGATGCAGTTTTTGATAGTGACGGCGGCGAGGAATCTTTAAGATCTGCCCTGTCTGACATTAAAGATTCGGCCTCTCAGGCAATCAAAGAGGGAGTCAATATTCTTATTATCTCTGATCGTTTGGTTTCAAAAGAAAAGGCTCCTATCCCATCCTTACTGGCTGTAGGTGCTATCCATCATCATTTGATAAATGAAAAAACACGAAGCATGACAGGGATAATTGTCGAAAGTGGTGATGCAAGAGAGGTCCACCATATTGCTGCATTGCTTGGATACGGGGCATCTGCTGTTTGTCCTTATATGGCGTATGAAACAATTGATTCACTAATTGAAGACGTAAAACATGGCGTAAGTCCCGAATTGAGCCCGGAAACTGCTAGGCGACGTTATATAAAAGCACTCGAAAAGGGTCTACTGAAAATAATGTCAAAGATGGGCATCTCTACAGTCGCTTCATATTCCGGAGCTCAGATTTTTGAGGCAATAGGTCTTGGACATGAAGTGATACGTGAATGTTTCAATGGCACTGTCAGTCGCTTAGGCGGGGTTGGATTCGATGTTCTTGCAAGGGAAGTCAAACAAAATCACGAAATTGCTTACCCAAAAAATCCTGGAGCGAAAATTCACCGAACTCTAAAGCCGGGTGGCGAGTACCAATGGCGCAGAGAAGGAGAGATCCATCTATTCAATCCTGAAACTGTTTTCAAGCTTCAACATGCAACAAAAGAACGCCGTTACGACATTTTTCGGGAGTACACAAAGATGGTCGACTCACAATCTGAAGGTCTTTCCACTCTCCGTGGACTCTTCAAGTTCAAAAAATCTTTAAGACCGTCGATTCCAATCAAAGAAGTAGAACCAGTTTCAGAAATAGTTAAACGTTTTGCTACTGGGGCAATGTCATATGGATCAATTTCTGGAGAGGCGCACGAGACGTTGGCTATAGCTATGAACAGAATCGGAGGCAAGTCGAATACAGGTGAGGGAGGAGAAGACGCCGAACGGTTCTTACCTGATGAGAACGGTGACCTTCGCCGATCAGCAATAAAACAGGTAGCTTCAGGACGTTTTGGCGTCACCAGCGAATATCTGGTCAATAGTGATGATTTACAAATAAAAATGGCACAAGGAGCAAAACCTGGTGAAGGTGGACAACTACCAGGTCATAAGGTTTATCCATGGATAGCTAAAACAAGGCATTCAACTCCTGGTGTAGGGTTAATTTCACCGCCCCCACATCACGACATCTACTCAATCGAAGACCTCGCACAGTTAATTTACGATTTAAAAAATTCTAACCCTGAAGCAAGAGTTCACGTAAAACTAGTAGCCGAAGTTGGTGTGGGAACCGTAGCTGCTGGAGTATCGAAAGGTCATGCAGATGTTGTGCTAATTTCTGGTCACGATGGTGGAACGGGAGCCTCGCCGCTAACGTCCATCAAACATGCTGGCGCCCCCTGGGAACTTGGGCTGGCTGAAACACAGCAGACTCTTTTGATGAATGGGTTAAGAGACAGAATTGTCGTACAAGTAGATGGACAATTAAAAACAGGGCGTGATGTGATGATAGCCGCCTTATTAGGAGCTGATGAATTTGGATTTGCAACAGCGCCTCTCGTCGTAATGGGCTGCATAATGATGCGAGCATGCCATTTAGACACCTGTCCCGTCGGTGTAGCCACACAAAATCCTGAACTTCGAAAGAAATTTACTGGAAAGCCCGAATTTGTAGTAAATTTCTTCGAATTCATTGCTGAGGAAGTACGAGAGCTCCTCGCAGAACTTGGCTTCCGATCACTTGAAGAGGCAATAGGAGAAGTTGAAAGTCTAGACGTGGAGGACGCTGTTGCTCATTGGAAAGCAGATGGATTAGACCTCTCCCCAATACTTTATGCACCACCTTTACCTGTAGGAACAGCAAGAAGGCAAACAACGTTTCAAGACCACGGCTTAGAAGCAGTACTAGATCGCGAACTTATTAAACAGGCGAGTGAATCACTAGAAGACAAAACGTCAACATTAATTGAGTCACCTATAAATAATACGAATAGATCAGTGGGCACATTACTCGGATATGAACTCACAAAACGTCACGGAGGTCAAGGTCTTGACGATGAAACGATTCGCATAAATATGACAGGCTCTGCTGGGAATAGTTTTGGAGCTTTCATTCCCAGAGGAATATCCCTTCGATTAGAAGGCGATGCCAATGACTACGTGGGTAAAGGTCTTTCTGGTGGAAAGATCTACTTACGACCACACAAAACCGCCCAATTTAAGTCACATGAACAAGTAATTGCAGGAAATGTTCTCCTCTACGGAGCTACAGCGGGTGAAGCATTCTTTAGTGGAAAAGTAGGAGAAAGATTTTGCGTGCGTAATTCAGGGGCGACAGCAGTAGCAGAAGGTGTCGGCGACCACGGTTGTGAATATATGACAGGTGGTCGTGCAGTGATTCTTGGTCCGACCGGAAGGAACTTTGCCGCTGGCATGTCCGGAGGTATTGCCTTTGTCTATAACCCACATCGGGAATTTCATGCAAATGTAAACCCAGAAATGGTAATTCTTGAAAACCTTGATAACGGTGACTCAGACTGGCTTAAAGAACTACTTCGCCGATATATCACTGAGACATCATCTTCACTGGCTAACACACTCTTAGAAGATTGGGACAATTCAGTCACAAACTTCACGAAAGTCGTTCCAGTTGACTATAAGCGAGTGATCGAAGCTGCCGAAGCAGCAAAAAACGCAGGATTAGATGAAACAGCGGCAGTAATGGCTGCATCGAGGAAATAGTTATGGGTGACGCTAGAGGATTCCTAGAACATGACCGGGAGCTTCCCGAAAGGCGACCTGTCTCAGTACGTCTGAAAGACTGGAGAGAAGTCTATGAAGACTTCTCAGATGAACGCCTCCAAATTCAGGCAAGTCGCTGCATGGACTGTGGTGTGCCCTTCTGTAATAGTGGCTGCCCTCTAGGGAATCTGATCCCCGAATGGAATGATCTCGTATATCGAAATCAATGGGAAGAAGCCAACAATCGTTTACACGCAACTAACAATTTTCCTGAATTCACAGGACGGCTGTGTCCAGCTCCATGCGAAGGATCCTGTGTCCTCGGAATCAACGAACCGCCCGTCACAATAAAACAAGTTGAAGTTTCAATCATCGACCATGCATGGGAAAAAGGATGGGTAGTCCCTGTTATTCCACAAATTCAAACCGGGAAAAGAGTAGCAATAGTCGGATCAGGTCCAGCGGGATTAGCGGCTGCTCAACAGCTCACCCGTGTCGGGCATGAAGTTGTTGTATTTGAGAAAGCCGACCGGATCGGAGGACTACTAAGATACGGGATTCCTGAATTCAAACTAGAAAAAAGGCATCTTGACCGCCGTCTGGCGCAAATGGAAATTGAAGGAACAGAGTTTAGGACCAATACAGAAATCGGAATCGACATTAAAGGAGACGATCTCTTAGTGGGTTTCGACTCTGTTGTGCTAGCAGGCGGAGCTACACAATGGCGCGATTTGCCAATCCCAGGGAGAGAACTGAAAGGAATCCATCAAGCGATGGAATATCTTCCACAAGCAAATAGAACACAAGAAGGTGACAAAAATTCAACAAATATTTCAGCTGAAGGTAAAAGCGTGATAATTATTGGCGGCGGAGATACCGGCGCTGACTGTCTTGGTACGGCACTCCGGCAAGGAGCGAAAGTGGTCAACCAGTTTGAGATAATGCCAAGACCCCCTGAAGCACGCGCAGATTCGAATCCATGGCCAACATGGCCTTTAATCTACAGAGTCTCATCAGCGCACGAAGAAGGGGGAAAAAGACTATTCGCAATTAACACAGAAGAGTTTTTAGGAGAAGACGGACACGTGAAGTCGCTAAAGACTCATAGGGTCGAACAAGTTTTCGAAGATGGGAAAATGTCATTCAATAAGATCTCAGATTCTGAAGAAGAAATAGAAGCAGATCTCGTGCTTTTGGCCCTTGGATTTACCGGACCAGAAAAATCACCAATACTAGAACAGTTGAACGTCTCCCTTGATGACAGAGGTAATGTCGACAGGTCAGGTACTTACGAAACTTCCGTACCGAGTGTTTACGCCTGTGGCGATATGGGGCGTGGCCAATCGTTGATCGTGTGGGCGATTGCCGAAGGAAGAAGTTGTGCCGCAGCAGTAGATCAATTTTTGATGGGCTCAACCGAACTACCTATCTCGGTGAACGCCAAGGAAGTTCCCCTAAAGTAGATCAGAACGGCTGGGCGTCAAGAAAATCTAAAGCAGCATCAATAAAACCGAAATTCTTCGGAGTAGCAAAATGATCAACCCCTGGAAGAGTTACAAGTTTCGCGTTCGGTAAAGCAGCCATTAATTCACTAGGAGGGAAAACGAAATCATTTTCACCCACCACTACCAGAGTTGAAACCGTTACTTTCGAAATGGAATCAGTCGTAAAAGCCGGTGGGTTAGGCCTTCTCATAAAGGCGGCAAGAGCTTCACGGTTAGAGTCAGGCGCTTCAGGCAACTGTGCAAAATAACGCAATTCCGGATTATCTGCTTCACCGCTCTCAACAGCATCCGCTACCGCAGCGCGGAAATCAAGATTTCTCTCAAATAGGTTTCTCCCGACACCTGAGACCACTAAACGGTTAAATCTCTCAGGGTTATTTGAAGCTAGGTGCAACAAAACGCCAGCTCCCATGGAAAAGCCGATCGCGTCAACTTGGTTAGAAGGAAAATGTGAAAAGACTTGATCTTCCAACTTGTCGTAATCTTCTGTAGCTGTAGGTTTTTCAGCAGAGCCGTGACCTAACATGTCGACCCCTATGACTTCACGACCAGCGTCTTCCAAGAGGGCAGTCCAACCATTATTTACCCAGGTTGATTCGTGTGATGTTCCAAAACCGTGAACAAACAAGACAGGCGGAATTCCCATAAAGCGATCTTACTTTAGAGAGTCGTTACGAAAACGACTCGAAATCACTTCATGAAGCGACGCAGTGAAAATACATAAGATCGATATAACACCAAGGATGTGAAAGCTTTCGAAGAAAAGAGGCCAAACGAAATCACGAGGATGCCTTTCAACGACTTGTTCAATGATGATCAAAATTGCAGCAGAAGCCATAAATAGAAAAGAAAACAGCAACAGGAATTGTTCAGGTAATCGATTAGTAAGCACTAAATAGAAAAGAATTGCGATCGCAAGGGAAACTATAAGAAGTTTAGGCAAGTTAATTAAGGCGAAAAGAAGCACAAAAACGCTACAAATAATGGCCCGTGAATTCTTGATGTGGAAACCAGAAGAGTTTCTCCTAAATTCAAAATAAGGTCTTGTCGTTTTCTCTATTCGATCCCTTTGCGATCTAAAAGCAAGCACAAATAAAGATAAGGCTGCGAATAGCGAAATGAACAAAGCAATCCACACAAGTCGCTGTGGTGTCCAAGAAATTTCGAAATTCATAGTGCTTTCATCATTAGGAGTAATCATCCATCCGTTAGCGAAAGCATTTATTAGCACAGGCGAGTCATTTTCCAGTTGACTATTTGAAGTTAAAGTCCATCCTTGACTAAAACTTTGACCAAGTATTAGCCAAAAAGGTTCTGAAACTGAAGAAACAGAGACATCTATTTTTGTTCGCGACTTATTAACTGTCAAAAGACTAGGTATGTCCCACGAAAGTTCCTCTTCTGTGTTAGACACCATGGAAGTCAACATCAGCTTGTCAACATCCAATCCGGATGCAAAACCTGGTGCGGTGACGATTGTATGGAGGCCAGCATTTAGACCGATTAGCGAATCCTCGCAACTCTCTAAGATGAGAGTCTCAGAAAGATTTCCATGAACTCTTACACTCAGAGGGTTATTGTCGAGTGTGACTAGCTCATCTGAACACCCTGAATCAAAATACTCCGGTAAATTTGATGTAACTGGAATGCCAGCCACGTCAACGATTCCTAGAGGCATTACTTGAGGAAGTCCCGAGTACCAATCCATAGTTGTTCTCTTAGCGACCTCATCGAAAGAGATTGAAATACTACTCGCTTCAAAAGCCTGGTTTTCAAAACTTACGGTCTCATAAAAACTTGAATCTTTAGAGATCTTCCCAGGTGTAATCAGGGAGGAAATCTTGACATCATCAGCATAAAGTGTCATCTTTCGTGGCACTGAATGATTCCCATCAGCTAAATAAGCCACAGATATGGTATCGAAAGTTTTCGGTTCGTCTACCTCGTAGAGTATCCAACTGTTTTCAGGGTTACCGATACTAGGCCTCCAAGCGGTAGCTAGCTCAGAATCGAAAGCAGAACGAGGAGCAGAGTAGATATCTCCAGACATTGAACTCGAAGCCGAAAGATGTACATCCTTTATTCCCAGTAGCTGGTCAGTAAGAGCAGTAGCGGGATCTGAGGAAAGCCGAACTTTACCTTCGAGTTCAAAATCTCTATCCCAAGGAATAGAAAATGATCTTGAAATCATCTCTTCAGGGTCAGACCGGATTGCATCCAAAGGATCTGATCTTTCACGAGATGCTAAAACAACTAATTCGGCTCCAACATCGTCATCAAGGATCTCCATAAGGTCAGTAGGCATCCTTATTAATTCGTCAGGCATGACGTCATTTATTTTTATCGTTGAAAATCCAACTCCCGTTACTCCCGCGTAGTAATCAAGTTTGCCAACATCAGTCTCTAAAATTTCGATACTGACTTTCGAGGAGGTTATCGAATCGAATTTTGCTATTTGACCAGGTTCACTGCGTGAAATTTCACTCAGGTTGAGGTCAACAAAATGGTCGTCAAAATGGACTCTGATTTTAGTAATCCAACGATTTTGACCTATTCCATTAACTTGGGCGAAACGTATCTGCTTTATCGGTAATGCTTCATCAAATGAAAGAAAGAGCTTTTCACCTATAACTTTGTTGAAAGCACCAACGGTCCATGCTGTTTCGGGAAATGAATCAATTGCATGAAAAGGACGATCACCGGCGGTGAAAGTAACAGGATTACCGTAAGCAGAAGCGGTAATTTTCATGTTTATCTGTTCGGAAACTGTCATTGTTGAAGGCTCAACCCCCACTGAGCTCAAACGGTGGTCAGATAGATCTGAAGTGGGAGGAATTTCTTCAATTCTTTCTGTGTAACCTTTTGTTTCTCTTATAGTTCCCCAGCGTTGTCCAGCTTTTCGATTGGAATCAGTGATCACTAAACGCGCAGCAGGAGTGATCATTGAATTTAAGGTTTCAGGTTCATTCAGATAACTGGAAGTTAATAACAGCGGTCGATTAGGTTCAAGCAGGCCTTCAGCGGCAGCGGAGACGACCCCTTCAGCATCACCGGAGATGACGATAGGTCGATCAGGATCGGCTAGATGAACGATCTCTACTTGATCTCGCAATTCAAAAATTGCAGCCGGTGGGGGAGTTTCATTCGAAGGCGGAGAAGCAAGAGTGTGTTCATCGAGCATCGGTCGTTCCGGTCCCGCTATATTAGGCGACCGTTCACCAAATTCGATCGGGTCAGAAAAACCTGGTGAAGTAATCAATTCATTCCAGAGTTCTTCTGGACGTGGAGTTCGGAAACGTTCATACTGGAGATCAGATCGAACAACTATGTCACCAGCATTCATCAGCTGCGCAAGAGAAGCCAGAGAGTTGGGTTCGAAACGCCCTTCTTGGATTTCACGGTCGAAAGCAACAACTAATTCTGCAGAAGGTTCTGTTCCAAGAGGTATTAGTTCGCGTGACACATATGGTCTGTCCATTAAACCGGGCAACAAGGGGTCGCCAGAGTTACCCCATCTATAAGTAGAAAAGTCAGATCCAGGTATTTCCAATACACGAGTTGAGTTATCTTTGTCATCTAAATATGTGGCAGCCTCATGCCAATATCGTGGTATTTCCTCAGGCCTTTGGACAGTTTCCCCTAATAGGCTTCCAGACCAAAGAGGGGAAAGATTTCCTATTATCAACAGTGAAATAAAAATGGTCGCAAAATGCTCAAAATTTGGACGAATACTCGTTAATGCTGATACACCGGCTCCGAGAAAAAGGGCAATTGAGAAAAGTAGGAGTGGTAGGACGCGTGGCGTACTTCTAAGTGCTAATCCTGTGTCTGTTAAAGTCCACTCACGAAATAGCTGGCCGAGAAATGAGGGTGAATCGTAAGGGTGGGCTCCAATCGCGATAAGCATTGAAATAAACATCAACGCAAGAAGATGTCCGCGGTATCGGAACTTTACAAAAACAGAAATGAGAAGAGCCAGAAGAGGCAGTGAGAAAGACAGAGGCAAAGCCCAACGCGTGTAAATCGTCGAAGGTTCAATCCAAGCCCCCACACGACCTTGCCCGTAGAAATACCAATATCCAAGACCTCTAAAAAGTTCTGGGGACGTTGCAGCGTCTGAGACCACGCGATAATTCTCAGTTAAACGTAAGGTTGGAAGGCCGTACTGAGCCTGAATTGCTAGACCAACCATCCACCAGAGAGCCGTTGCAGTAAAAGCGGATCCGACCTTAAAAATGGTTTTACGTACATTTTTCCAACTAGCAGATTTGTCTAAGCCTGACCATATAAGCCAAATCATTGGACCCAATCCGACAAGCAACAAGGAGCTGGCATTAACTCCACCAATTGTTAGTGTTACCAATCCGAAAAGGGCAGGATGCCTCCATCCAGGTGTCCGTAAAGCTCTAACTGTTAACGCCATCAACCAGGGTAGTCCTGCCCATGGCAAAAGAATGACTGAATGGCGATCGATATAATTAAGAAGATAGGGGCTAAGCATGTAGGAGAGGGAAGCTACGATTAAAGCTCCTCCTTTCCAGTCAAGAGTTTTCAGAAACCAACGAATTCCTAATCCAGCGGCAAGAATTATTGATCCAAGCCAAAGACGCTGAACGATCCAATCTGGCAGTGATAGAAGATCACCAATAGCAAAAAATGGACCTATAGGCCAGAGGTAGCCGATATTTTGATGCGTTACTGTACCTAAAGCCAACTCTGGTTGCCACATGTACGCAGCCCTCTCAAGGAGACGAAAGGGGTCCAAGTACAAATACGCTTTCGTATCCGCAGCAACGCGCCCAGAGTCGTTCAAAAGTAAGGGCACATATGAAATAAGGATCATCGTAAATATTTGAATGCGGTCGCGTAGGAAAAATTTATTCTTTGGAAACATCATGATTGTTTTGTTGATGCTAGGAGACGAAACGATTCTGTTGCTGCTTTCTGCCAAGTGAATCGCGAAGACCAATTGTGAGCAGCTTGGCCAATGTTGATAGCAATATCACGTGAAGAAAGCAGTGAAAGCAGGTGGGAAACGTATTCTTCATTGTCTTTGAAAAGAAAACCAGAGGTTCCGTGAGCGACGGAATTCATGTGTCCGGGGATGCTGGAAGCAATGCTTGCTGTCCCACATCGTGCTGCTTCAGTTAATGTCATTCCCCAACCTTCACTGCGAGATGAGCTTGTAACCACCCAGGCTCTTTGGTAGGCGTCTATTAGATCTTCTTCAGGGAGGTGACCTTTCATTGAAATCCAGCTTTTATCTCTTAAGGAATTTATAAAAGTTCTAATATTCGCCTCATGAGGTCCGTTTCCAATGATTTCTAGTTTTGCATTTGGGACGCTAGAGCGCACTTTCTCAACTGCCGATACCACATTTTCTATCTGCTTATAAGGGGAAAGGCGCCCAGCGACAACAACCAATGGGTCTTGAGATTTATTGGTGGAAAATTTAAAGCTTTCGTCAATACCTGGTTCGACAACATGGATATTTTTAGAATTTAACCCTAAAACGGAAGAAATTTCTTCACGGGAGGATTCAGAAAGTGTAACTATCGGGGTTCTCTTATAGAAAAATGGAGCTACCTTCCTCTCAAAGAAACGACCCGTCATAGCAAAAGGCTTTGGAAGGGCTAAATCCCAGAGTGGACCATGTTGGTGATGCAGGAAGGCTATGTTAGGTCCTCGAGTTATGAGAGGCGTCATGAAAGGCATGCCATTCCAGGTTTCGACAACAGCATCAAATTTTCCTAGGCGACTTGTAAGAATATCTATAGGGGCGGCTACGAAGACAGAAAACCTGCCACTGCTGCGGACAGAGGTGTAGCCACTGCGTTGAATAATCTTTTTTTCGCGCTTGACAGCTGAGGTTCGAAAACATACTTCAACACCATGTGTCGCCCAAATTTCAGCGATCTTGTGAGAATGAAGCTCTGATCCTCCGGAATCAGGATCTTCAAGATCTCTCCATTGGAGGACCAAAACCCTATTTATTTCAGACTTTTTAATCAGGGATTCTAAATTACCTTCCGGTAAAAGGTTTGAGGTCATAGAAGAATCGTAGTTGCTTTACGTCAAAGTCGAGCTCAACTAGAAATAAGTGGCAGAATTATCTAAATGCTTTTCCCTACAATTACTTTCGCGATTTTTCTCACAATAGTGCTACTCGTTCACACTGTTCTAATAAAGAAACCGACACTATGGAAAATCTGCATGCTACTCGCAAGCTACGTCTTCTATTCCTGGTGGGATTGGCGTTTCCTAACGCTTATTTGGCTATCGACGATAGTTGACTTCTGGACTGGGCAAAGAATAGAAGATGAAACGTCAAACAACATAAAACGTCGTTACTTGTTCCTAAGTATCGCCACGAATCTTGGGATTTTGGCCTATTTCAAATACGCAGGATTTTTTGTAGACTCCTTCGTTGATTTAATGAGCGGTTTAGGGTTCAACTTGTCGGTTGAACCGCTCCGAATAATCCTTCCAGTGGGTATCAGCTTCTATACATTTCAAACGATGTCATATTCAATTGATATTTATAGAAAAAATTTGAAACCAACAAAATCACTTCTGGACTTCGCACTGTTCGTAGGATTTTTTCCGCAACTGGTTGCGGGACCCATCGTGCGAGCGAAAGATTTCCTGACACAGCTCGCGAGCAGCAATCGCGAACCAATACAAACGGGAAGGGCAACCAAGCTAATCCTCGGAGGGCTATTCAAGAAAATAGTTATCGCTGACCTTTTAGCTACCGAAATCGTAGACGGAGTTTTTAGAAATCCTGCAGGCTCGTCAGGCTTAGAAACATTAATCGGAATCTACGGATATGCCTTGCAAATCTATGGAGACTTCAGCGGCTATAGCGACATAGCAATAGGAATAGCGCTTCTTCTCGGTTTCCAATTTGCCGACAACTTTAATCAACCATACAGAGCATTAAGTTTGCAGGATTTTTGGAGACGTTGGCACATAAGCCTCTCCTCATGGCTGCGTGACTATTTGTATATAGGTCTTGGTGGAAACCGCAAAGGACGATTAAAGACGTACCGAAATCTTCTCCTCACAATGCTCTTAGGAGGTCTTTGGCACGGTGCCGCTTGGACTTTCGTTGCTTGGGGTTTACTACACGGCGGGGGACTGGCAATAGAAAGGGCTATCGATGAAAGAAGACGCGAAAATCGTCCTTCAAGTGCTATAGGTAGGGGCATAAGGGCAATATTTACCTTCCATTTGGTTTGTGCCGGCTGGGTGTTTTTCCGCTCAGTAGACATTGACCGAGCTTTCGAAGTGTTTTCAGCACTCGGTAACAGTTGGAGTTCAGCGCCTTCGATGAATTGGGGAATAGCAACTGTTTTAGTGATCGGAGTGATATTGCAGACATGCAAAACGGGTATATTTGACCGCTTTTGGCAACAATTCGCTGAATGGCCAGCAATATTTCAAGGTATTGCAGTAGCTGCCGCAGTAGTAGGAATGGACCTACTCGGACCGGATGGAGTTGCCCCATTCATATATTTCCAATTCTAAAGTAAGGTAAAAAAATGACAGATTCAGAAAACTTAGAAGAATGCTGGCTAGACGGAGATCTTAGAGACAAACTGCTTGATCTACAGAATGAGTGTATATTCATGTGGGTTAATACAGCAGGACAACCATTTGGTGTGACGATGAGTTACATATGGCGTGACGGTAGTTTCTGGCTTACATGCGCCAAAGCAAGAAAAAGAGTGCCGGCGATCGAAAAAACTGGGTACGCAGCAATTGCGATCACTTCTAAGGGAACTGAATTAGGAACAGGTAAAACAGCATCATACAGGGGGCCTTGCACCATACATGAGGACAAAGAAACAATGATGTGGATGTTCAGAGAACTTTCCAATGCGCTTCGACCTGAAAGCAAGGAAGGAGCACAAGCATTTTTTGAGCATTTAGACACTCCAAATCGTGTAGTACTCAAATTGACTCCGGAGTACAAGCTCGATTTCGACAGTTCGAAAATGTGGCAACACAGGCCGGATGCAGCCCCAGAAGGAAGGCTGCAGTGAAGAAAAATGGGAGTTCAACCAATATTTGATGACGTATACGGCAGTTTAAGTAGGATCGAGTCATGAAAGTGGCTATT
>CEUS01282097.1_pt1 | contig 67853 bp, 67 predicted proteins | sample 427031 | NCBI WGS metagenome assembly CEUS01 (sample SAMEA2622837, study PRJEB7988) | marine metagenome | biome: marine biome (ENVO:00000447); feature: marine epipelagic mixed layer (ENVO:xxxxxxxxx); material: "saline water (ENVO:00002010), including plankton (ENVO:xxxxxxxx)" | depth 140 m
GAAGTGGGTGGAAGACCCACACGGTCCCGCCACTGTAAGCGGGTTTTAAAACGGGCTGCCGTACAAATATACCAGCCACTATGCGAAGCGCATAGGAAGGCTATCCCGTTCTAATTAGCCCCGTAAGTCAGGAGACCAGGCCAACGGGAAACCTCTCAGGAGTTGCCAGGGAAAACCCTAAGCAACCTGAAAATGGCGCGGTATGACGCCTAAAGGAGGCCAATCTTTTGTTAGTCACTCAAATTTTCTTTTTTTTAATAGCAGAACAGACACCGTTTAGAGGGAGATCAAGACCTTGCTAAATTGTGAAAATATTTCATTTTGCTACGAATCAAAGACTGTTTTGCGTGAAATATCTCTTCGAATTCGCCGAGGAGAACGAACTGCTGTTTTGGGACCAAACGGTTCAGGAAAAACAACTTTACTGGGTCTATTCGGCGGACTTCTTAAACCAAAAAACGGGCGTATAACTCTATCTGGTATTGATCTTGCCGATATGTCTCCGACTCAAATCGCCCGCCGACTAGCCATCGTCCCGCAAGAAACTAGACTCACATTTGATTATTCTGTCCTTCAGATGACGCTCATGGGACGATACCCTCATCTTAAACGGTTTGAACACGAGGGACTTGATGATTATAAGATCGCTCGTGAAGCATTAGCCGCCACAGGAATATCCCAGCTTGAAGACCGTAGTTATAAAACACTTAGCGGCGGCGAAAAACAACGAGTAGTCATTGCAAGTGCGTTAACTCAATTGTGGCAACTGAAAGACTCTCAAAAACCTAGTCCAAACGAAGGACTTCTTCTATTGGACGAACCGACGGCTTCACTTGATATCGGCTATCAACTGGACATAATCAAGGCACTTCTGATCTTGAACGAAAATCACAAAACCACCCTTGTGATATCAACCCATGATTTGGGCCTGGCTGCCAGGTTATCTGACGAAATTATCATGATACGTCACGGTCGCCTGCTTGCAACAGGACCTACTGAAAACACTTTAACAAGAGAAACCATTCGCGATTTATACGACATTGAGGCGGAAGTGCATCGCAATCAAGAAACAGGCCACCTGATGGTCGTTCCATTAGCAAGGAAATGATGAATCCATAACAAGGAAGATGAACATCATCCTCTTTAAAATGAAAAAGGCGAGGTTTATGCTTTGGGGAGATTATAGTTCTTGAAAACACCACGTGTAGTTTTTCACTTGGCTGCCTTTGCTATTTGCGTGCTGGCTCCTTTTGTGGGTTCAACATCAATCAATTTATACTCTGCGTTTAATTTTGAAATCCCTTTTTCTGACAATATAGATGCTCAAATATTGTTTATCGCGCGAATACCTCGCGTGATCGCTGGAGCACTCGTTGGCGCCGCGCTAGCAACATCTGGCGTGGTTTTGCAAGCTTTGCTAAGAAACCCTTTGGCGACTCCTTTCACATTGGGCGTTTCGGCTGGCGGTTCGTTGGGAGCAATCCTTGTGATCGTCCTCGGATTTTCTGTGTCGTCACCTTTTGTTCCAACAGTTGCACTGGCATCGTTTATAGGCTCCTTAACTGCCGTTAGCATTGTTTATTACTTGGCTCGATTTCGTGGAAATCGATTGTCAACCAATGTCCTTCTGCTAGCTGGCGTTACCCTTAATTCTTTATTTTCAGCCACAATTATGTTTGTCCAATATATGGCCGATTACACCCAGAGCTTTTATTCCATACGATGGCTGATGGGAAATCTTGATGTCAGTGGCTACACACCAATAATCTCTGCATTACCGCTCTTGCTTGTGGCTTTTGCAGTGTTTTGCTATTTGCCACGAGCGCTCAATGTTCTTACTCTTGGAGCGGATAGCGCCTCGGCTCGCGGAGTTAATGTTCTCGCCACCCAAAGACTGGCATTTTTTAGTGCTTCACTGGCTACAGGTGCAGCAGTAGCTATTGGAGGACCGATTGGATTTATAGGAATAATTATTCCTCATGCAGTCCGGATTTTCGTTGGCGCTGATCACCGAGTGGTATTACCAATCTCAGCATCTTTGGGAGCTGCATTCCTCGTAATCTGCGACATTGGGGCTCGTACAATACTGTCGCCTGTAGAACTTCCGGTAGGTGTGATTACTGCAATGTTTGGAGGACCTTTTTTCTTATGGATACTTGTCCGAAACCAACAAAACTAAAACATTATCTGATAATAATAGGTGCAGTCTGTCTCTTATCTGTGACGACTGTCTTACCTGCGTCTGGTGAAATACCACGTCGAATTGTATCTGTAGTGCCTGCCGTCACTCAGATACTTCTTGCTATAGGTGCAGGCCCGCAAATTACCGGTGTGAGTAGTTTCGATGATTCTCAAGAAGTCGCCTCTTTACCAAAAGTTGGAGCCCTACTTAATCCAGATATTGAAAAAATTTTTTCATTAAGTCCTGATTTAGTTGTGCTTTACAAAAATCAAATTGAAGAACACACACAGTTAAAACGTGCACGGATCAAGACCTTTCTTTACCATCATGGCACTCTTCCAGACATACCAAAAACAGTTAGAACGATAGGTAAACATATCGGGAAAGAATTCGAGGCTGAACAGGTGGCTGTTGGGATCGAAACAGAACTGCGAAAACTAAAGGAACAGACGACTGGATTAGCAAAACCAAAAACATTACTGGTATTTGGACGAGAACCAAATTCAATACGCAATGTTTATGCGAGTGGCGGTGTTGGTTTTCTGCACGACATCTTGGAAGTGGCTGGTGCCACCAACGTCTTCGCTAACATACCGCGCGAGGCTACACGACCATCCTCGGAAACGATTTTGGCCGTTGCTCCTGAAATAATAATCGAACTGCGGTCGAAGCATGCGACCGAAAATAATATCAATAGCGACAACAATGCGTGGAAAACATTTTCTTCGCTACCAGCCGTTAAATCAGAAAAAATTTATGTTTTAACAGGAAATGATTTGGTGGTTCCTGGTCCCAATGTCGCCCACGTCGCGAAACAAATCGCTGAATTAATACATCCTGAAGCTTTTTGAGATGTAGGTGCTCCCCAAGTCAATCTAGAAATACCAATTAAACAAACTTTCGTGCGCACCGAACAATACGACACACTGTTTCTAGACAACAAACTCAATCGGAATGTCTTGCGGTATTAATTTTTTATCGTACGCCTCACGAAATAAGTGCTTTACTGCCGTGCGCCCTCGTTCACCATAATCTAAAGTTAATTCATTAACGTACATTCCTACAAAACGATCTGTCCGCTCCTGATCTAGACCCCTTCCATACTGCTGGGCGTAATCAATCGCTTTAGAACGATTGTTCAACGCGTAAGCGATACTATCGTGAAGCATACGAGACACCTCACTCATGGTCTCTGCACCAAGATCTCTTCGTATCACATTACACCCAAGCGGAAGAGGAAGTCCGTCCGTTCTATCTGCCCACCAAACTCCAAGATCAACAATTTTACGAAGACCTTCTTCAGCATACGTAAGTTGTCCTTCATGAATTAAGACACCGGCATCAACAGTGCCCTCTATTACAGCGGGCTGAATTTCATCAAATGGAACCACTTTGTAGGCCACACCAGGATGGTAAAGTTGAAGGGCTAAATACGCAGTCGTTAATTCACCAGGAATCGCCACCGTGACACCATCGAGAGAACTTGGGCCATCGCTCCTAGTCACAAGAACTGGCCCATACCGATCACCCATACTGGCTCCATGAGGTAATAGTGCATAACGATCACACAAGTGTGCATAAGCATGAAAAGAGACCGCCGTGACTTCGTAACGTCCTTCAAAAGCATCACGATTTAATGTTTCAATATCCTTAAGAACTTGTAAGACTTCAAAATTTCCCGTCGAAATTGCTCCAGACGCCAATCCATAAAACATAAAAGCGTCATCAGAATCTGGACTATGCGCCACAGTGATCCGTTTAGACGTCGATGAAACATCAGACATCATCATCCTCCGATACAACAAATGGAGTAGCGACCCGGCGCACTACAATCGTCAAACCAAAGAGGGCAATAGTAGCCGCCGCGGCTAAACCCAAATATGCACCCAGTGCCATTAGTGGCTCGGGAACATCGGCCGGGACACCCCCTTCAACAATAGACAACGCCTGGGCCCTTGCCCAAGCCTGTTCCATCATTGAACGCTCCATTAACTTTTCGGTAACTATTAAAATCGCAAAAGCGGCTAATCCTACAAGCAGTAGCGGGTGTCTGGAGTTTTTTCGTGTATAGAAACTCAACGCAGCCAGTATAACGGCGACGCAACCGAGTGCTAACACCCATAAGCCCCCTACATCTGGGACACCCCCTGCCCGTACATCACCCATCATAATCCACGGCATGAAGGCACTGGCCATAAGAGCAAAACCCGCTATTAAGGGAAGAAAATAGGCCCTCATACTATGCTGAAACATAATGTTAAGCCTCTCTAGACACAACACAATCGGCAGTCTAGCACAGGGATTCGGCTACTTTGCTTTGAATCGAAATAGCTTTTCTTAAATTCACAAAGCGATGAAATGGGATGTTTCAGAAACGACTCCAACAGACCTACACCTCAAATGACAAACCACAACCACATTCACTCTTAGCATTTGGATTTCTAAAAACAAGTGATTGGCCCAACATCTCTGTGTCACAATCGAGAACCGTTCCTTTAAGATACGTATAGCTTTTTTTGTCGACAAAAATCTTTGTACCATCCTGACTTACAAAGATCTCATCATTAGACTTAGGAGACGCTTCCCATTTAAAAACATAACTAAAACCAGAACATCCGCCGGCTTTTACTCCCACGCGAAGGCCGCCATCTGGGACACCTTCCTGGGCCATCGCTTCACGTATTCTTTTTGACGCAGCTACAGTTATTTCAATCATATTTGCCAGGGATATTTAATAATTTTACCTTATTACAGGGTTGAATGCTCTCTCTAAGGAAGGTTCTTTAAGAAGAAACTTGCCTTAATCTAGTCACAAGACTCGTTACCTTTTCGATTGTATAGTCAATCTCGTCAGCAGAGGTCCAACGATTCAGCCCAAAACGCAGCGCGGCTCGTGCGTGTTCATCTGGTATCCCGATCGCTCGTAGTACGTGCGATGGCTCAGGATGGGAAGAAGTACATGCTGACCCTGAAGAAACTGCTATATCGTCAAGACCAACAATCAAAGAAGATCCTTCAACTCCATGGAAGCTAACGTTAATGTTATTCGGTAATCTATGCTCCATGGATCCATTAACACTAATTAGATCTAATCGTTGCCGCAAACCATTTAATAGTCGATCTCGAAGCGCCTGCATTCTTGCCGAATCACTTTTTATATTTTGCTGACAAATCGCCGCCGCACAACCCAATCCAACAATTCCTGGTACATTCAGCGTTCCAGAACGTAGTCCTCGTTCGTGTCCCCCACCGTCCATTTGTGGATCCAACGGAGTCCGGCGACGACGACGAAAACAGAGTGCGCCAATTCCTTTGGGTCCATATATTTTGTGCCCAGACAAAGATATGAGGTCAACACCAAGTTTACGAATCGAAAAAGGCACCTTACCCACAGCTTGAACCGCATCGCTGTGGAATACAATGTTTCGATCACGAACCATCTCGCTGATTTCACCAATTGGTTGCAACACACCGATTTCATTATTAGCAGCCATTACACTAATTAAAACCGTATCGGGAGTAAGTGCACGCTCAAGCTCTTGAAGGTTTACAAGTCCATCGCGATCAGTTGACACAATGGTCACCTGGGCACCAAGGGCTTCAAGCTTTCTACAGGGATCAAGAACTGCCCGGTGCTCGGTGGCCAACGTCACAACATTTATCTGACGATTTTTAGTCGCGCCAACGATTCCCTTGATAGCCAAATTGTTTGCCTCAGTTGCTCCACTTGTGAAGTACACCTCCCGGGGATCACAATCAACAAAGTCTGCGACTTGGCGACGAGCATGTTCGACCGCATCTCTTGCCTCCCATCCGAATACATGCTGACGACTTGCAGGATTGCCATAGTGATTAGTGAAATACGGCATCATCGCCTCGACCACTTTAGGATCGATGGGCGTTGTAGCTTGGGAGTCTAAATAAATTGGCAAGGCAGGCATTTCTTAAAGAAACAACCTAAAAATCAATCTTAAACGTCCAGAGGAAAACTTAATAAAACTGCCTTATCTTTCGGGTGGGGTAATCCAAACAGCAGTATCGGAATCAACACCATCAACACCAAGTAATAATGTTTCCGTCTCGTCAGTCTGAGCTAATTCTTTGATCGTAAAAGATGACAGCACTTGAACAATACGGTCTTTGAGACTCCACAAAGGATCTCTGACGTTACATGTCGAATACTGATCACAAGTCTCATCAATATCCGAACAAGCTGTAACCATTACGGGCCCATCAATAATCTGAATAACTTCAGCAACAGAAATTTTTTCTGCCGACCGTGCAAGATGATAGCCCCCACGGGTTCCCTGATGAGACGCAAGTAATCCATTTTTTGACAAACGCTGTAACACCTTAGCCATCAGCTCAACCGGAATATTATTACGGCCTGCAATTTCACGAGCACTCGAGGATGTCCCAAAAGAACCTGAGGCTAAATCCTTAAGTGCGATCAACGCGTAGTCAGTTTTTTTTGAGAGGCGCAACATCCTAGGATTTCCTTAGATAAGTAGTCTTTAATCTGTGTCAGACGCTAACACTATACCTGACTCTCTCAATTTTAGAACATAGATTTTTGGACCCGCTGTTAATAAGAAGGCAAAGAAGGATCGATTTGCTTAATCCAAGCCAAAATACCGCCCCGCAAGTTCTTCGCTCCTTTAAAACCAGCCTCATGCAGCAATTTCACAGCTTTCCCACTGCGAACCCCAGATTTACAGTGCACAATCATTTCGCCTTGTCCTTCAAGCTCAGAAAGTCTTTTTGGTAAATCTCCAAGAGGTATAAGGGTAGAACCAGGAATGTGACATATTTGATATTCCTGAGGCTCACGAACATCTAGAATAAAAATTTTTTCCTTCGCGTCAATTAATTTTTTTAGATCTTCAACGGTCGCATCTTGCTGGTCGGAAAGCTCATCTTGCACAGCTTTCGTAACACCACAGAATTGTTCGTAATCAATTAATTCTTGAACCGTTGGATGCTCACCGCAGACGGGACAATCGACATCTTTTCGAAGTTTTAATTCTCGAAATCGCATCCGTAAAGCATCATAAATGAGAAAACGATTAATTAAAGGCTCTCCGACTCCCATTATAAGCTTTACCGCCTCAGTCGCCTGGATGGTACCCACTACACCTGGAAGAATACCGAGAACGCCCCCTTCTGCGCAGCTCGGAACCAACCCGGGGGGAGGGGGCTCTGGGTACAAACAACGATAACAAGGTCCATCTTTTGCAGCAAAAACAGACGCCTGACCTTCAAACCTAAAAATACTTCCATATACATTAGGTTTTCCTGATATCACACACGCATCGTTGACCAAGTAACGTGTCGGGAAATTGTCAGTGCCATCAACAATTATGTCGTAATCACGGAATACCTCAAGCGCATTGCCAGAAGACAAAGCTACGTTATGTGGTATTACGGTAACTTCAGGATTAATTGCGTTGATTCGGTCTCGTGCAGAATCTAACTTGGGTCTCCCAACATCAGGAGTGCCATGTATAACCTGCCTTTGCAAATTACTATAATCGACGACATCAAAATCCACGATGCCAATACGGCCTACACCGGCTGCTGCTAAATAAAGTGCAACCGGGGATCCTAAGCCACCGGCACCCACACATAGAACACTGGCCGCCTTCAGCTTTAACTGCCCGTCGAGACCAACTTCCGGCATAATAAGATGGCGACTGTAACGAGCGACCTCTTCATTACTCAGCCCTGTTCCAGTAGTGTTATCTACCATTCCTTATTACCTCCGGCAACAGATGGGACAATGCTGATAGTGTCGCCATCTTTAACCGGTGTGGACTCCTTCTCCAGATAACGAATGTCATCATCATTAATGTACACGTTCACAAAACTTCTCAATTTTCCATCGTCGTTATATAAGTGATTTCGAAGTTCCGAATACTGTGATGTTAGGTGCTGGAGAAGTTCTCCAACCGTACTACCCTCGGCCTCGACGACATCCTTTTTGCCGGCATAGACTCTAAGGGGTGTTGGAATAAGTACTTTGTTTGCCATAATGCCTCTTCTTTTTAATAAAGGTCTATTGATGAATCTACCGCTATTGGTTCCCTGTCAAACATTGAACGATCTTCACGCAACCTCCACGAAGTCATTTCTTTAGATTCTCCCTGTTCAACTGCAACAATTACATATGCAAAAGACGGCCACGCATGATCTAAATCATACTGGGAAGGTCGCGCCGGATGGTCTGGATGAGAATGATAGAATCCCATCAATTCTTTACCAAGGTCCGTCGCATGTTTTTCAGCTGCCCTGTAATCATCAGGTGTCACCAAAAAACGACGTCGTGGACCTTCGTCCGTCTTGTTTGGAAGAGCAAATCCTTCAAAAACAATCTGCCCGGAACCAATCAACGCACCGCAACACTCATTAGGATACGCTTCGACGCCATGCCGCCGAATATGCGCTACTACTCTTTCATCTATAACGAGTGCCTCTCTATTTTCGTTAACAAGATCAGCCATAAATTTAGTCGTCCCAAAAACGTTGAGTAAGATATTTTTCTCCACCGTCACAAAAAATCATAACGATGACCCCTTCGTGTAACTCACGTGCTACGGTTAACGCTGCAGTGAGGGCAGCCCCACTCGACGGACCAACCAACAAACCTTCATCGGATGCCAGTTGTCTTACCACTTGATAGGAATGTTCGGTACCGACACGGAGATCGTGATCAGCAAGTACTGGATCATAAATCCCGGGAACAATCGCAGACTCCATGTGTTTTAATCCTTCAAGTCCATGTAAAGGAGAGTCCGGTTGTAATGATATAAGAGTCACTTTACGATCTTGATGTTTCGAAAATTCACGAAGTTTCCGTCCCACACCCATAAAAGTACCACTGGTTCCAAGGCCAGCAATAAAATGTGTTACTCGACCATCTGTTTGCTGAAGAATCTCTTTTCCCGTACCCTCATAATGAGCCTGCCAGTTCGCTTGGTTATTGTACTGGTCTGGATAGAAATACTTCTCTGGTGTTTCCGAATACAATTTTCTGGCCTCCCGAATAGCTCCGTCCGAACCGTCCATTGGATCCGTATAAACAAGTTCAGCACCATAGGCTCGTAAAATCTTCTTTCTCTCTGGAGTCACATTTGTCGGCATACATAGTTTCACCTGATACCCTAAAGATGCACCAATCATTGCATAAGCTATGCCGGTATTGCCTGAAGTTGCGTCAAGTAATATCTTGTCTTTTGTTAGTGTCCCCTGAGAAATTCCGTCTAAAATCATTCGCGCGGCCGGACGATCTTTAACCGAACCACCTGGGTTCTCCCACTCAGCTTTTGCATACAACTCGACCCCGGGACACAAGCGTTCAAATCGGCTCAACCGCAATAATGGGGTATTCCCGATCAAATCGGTCACCTTCGAAACGCCATAACTCTGATCTTCCTGAACCATTGATATACAAAGATCCTATCATTGAGAGTTGTATGTTTCCGGGATCCTACAAAATCTTTAGCACGGTTTTTTGGAAAGCATCAGTAAATGGAAGAATGTTTACAATAACGATGAAGTCAAGTAAACAGGATCGGGACCATATAATTGTGCAAGACTTGTACCTATAGAATCTCGTGACAAGGGATTACCAGTTGTAATGGAACTCTTATTTACCATTGTTTCCGGACTAATCGGTATAACTTTAGGTTGTTGGCTTGGATGGTCGATCCGTCGAAGCAAAACTAATCAAGAGTATACGGAAATAGCCCAAGCCAGAGCCTCGGCGCAGGATCGGCTGGACGATAAAGCCAAAGAAGTTGAAAGACTAAGTCAAGACTTACAACGATTGCGGCAGATTGAAATAGATCTTACAGAAAAAAACGCAACCCTCAGAGCCTCTCTCGAAGCTGAGCAAAAAAGTCTTGAGGTTGCAAAAGAAAATGAACAGCAGTTGCGGGACACCTTTGCGGCACTTTCCAAAGAAGCTTTGGACTCTAACAGAAAAACGTTTCTGGCTGCTGCTGAAAGAGAATTCGGAAAATTTCACGAGAAGACCTCAAGCGACCTTAAGAATCGGCAGGAACAAATCGGAGGAATCGTTAAACCTATTCAGGACAAATTAGAACAACTCGACCAGAAGACACACGTCTTGAATGAACGCATCGATTCAGATACGGGACTCACGAAACAGATACAAAATCTAGGAGATGTGGCTGGCGATCTTGCGAGAGCTTTAAGTAATCCAAACATGACAGGTAACTGGGGTGAAATTCAGCTCAGGAAAGTCATCGAACACTCAGGCATGCTCAAGCACTGTGATTTCGATGAACAGGAAACCTCTAAAAAAAATGACGACACAAAACAGAGACCTGATGTCGTAGTACACCTGACCGGTAATCGACGTATTGTGATCGATTCCAAGGCACCATTACAGGCTTTTCAAAAAGCGATAGAAGCTAAATCTGAAGAAGATCGTGCGGAGCAATTTAAAAAGCACGCCGATCAAACCAAGAAACATATGAAGAGCTTAGGAGCAAAAAATTACTGGGAAGGGTCGGGGCCAGCGCCGGAATACGTGGTGATGTTTTTACCCGGCGAAGGACTTCTTAGTGCTGCATATGAGCATTCTAATGAGTTATTTGAGTTCGGTGCCAAGACAAACGTTTTTCTCGCGAGTCCACTTACTTTACTGGCCATGTTGAGAGCTGCCGCACTCGGATGGCAAGAAGCAACCATGACTAAGAATATTCAAGAAGTTCAAAAACTTGGAGGAGAGCTGTACGAACGGACCAGGAAAGTAATAGATCATTTGGACAACCTGCAAAGAAACTTAATGAAAACTGTAGATGCTTTTAATGAAGTGACTAGGTCTTTTGAAACACGTCTGTTTGTGTCAACACGTAAATTCAAGGATCTTGGCGTTACTAACCAAGAAACCCTTCAGGAAATCTCACCAATCGATCACTATCCTCGACTTTTAGCGAAATCGCCACCTTCAAAATCGCTGAAACAGGATGGAAACACACCAAATAACAAGAAAAGACAGACAGAAAGCTAAGCATTTTTCGAGTTATGAACGACAAAGTAACGACAGGACCTCTCGCAGGAATCACCGTGCTCGATTTTACGCGAGTCTTATCTGGACCGTACTGCACGATGATGCTCGCGGACATGGGTGCTCGCGTAATCAAAATCGAACAACCAGGAAAAGGAGACGACACACGCGCATGGGGTCCACCCTTTCAACACGGTGAAAGCACTTATTTTCTGAGTATTAACCGGAACAAAGAAAGCGTAACAATCAACCTGAAGCATGCGGAAGGGAAAAAAGTAATTAAAGAACTGCTTGAGTCCGCTGATGTCTTGGTCGAAAATTTTCGCCCCGGCACTTTGGATCGAATTGGCTTTGGTTATAAAGAACTATCCAATAAACATCCTAGGCTTGTTTACTGCTCTGTTTCAGGATTCGGACATAGTGGTCCGCGTCACTTACAGCCCGGGTACGACGCAATTATGCAAGCTGAAGGTGGTCTCATGAGCATAACAGGACCAAGTGACGGCCCAGGGTACAAACTCGGTGTTTCAATTACAGACATAACCTCTGGTATGTTTGCAGCGTTCGGAATAGCAATGGCGCTCCTTTCACGTCATAACACCGACCGCGGACAATTCGTCGACATCGGAATGTTTGATTCAACGGCAGCCTTACTTTCTTTTCAGGCCAGTATCTACTTTGCCACGGGGCAAGCACCTAAGCGAATTGGCAATTGCCACCCAACAATCATGCCGTACGAAACGTTAGAAACGCTGGACGAAGACTTAGTTGTTGCTATTGGAAACGACCACCTATGGAAAACATTTTGTTCAGTTGGTAATTTGCAACATCTTGCCGACGACAATCGATTCGCATCAAATAAAGACCGGGTTAAATCAAGAAACATGCTCAAACCACTAATAGAAAAACAACTTCGAATGCACCCGGCCCGTGAATGGATTATAAAACTCAGAGAACACGGTGTGCCTTGTGGTTCTGTGCGTGACCTATCTCAAGTGCTAACAGATGAACAGCTGCTAGAGCGCGCGATGGTAGTTGCTTTGGAACACCCAATTGTCGGCGCTATGCAAACACTTGGCATTCCTGTCAAGTTGACTGGCACTCCTGGCTCAATTAGAACACCACCTCCGACCTTGGGCCAGCATACAAATGAAGTACTTCAGAAGGATCTCTGTTTTGACGCTAAAAAAATTGAACACCTTCAAAAGATCGGTGCAATTTAACATTTAACGCTCAACGAATGGAACAACCTGGTTAAGTAAAAAATCGAGAACCTCTTGCTCGGAAAAATCTTCTATCTCTGGAAATTCTCGAATCACGATATCATCAACTAGTAATCGTTGACCCCACCGACGACTCACACTCCCTATAAATGCTGGAGGGTCCCTCGTAACATCAAGTGAGATTTCAATAAATTCATCAGATGACGTTTCAGAAACAAGGCGTACAACACCTACAGGGGTCAAAACTCTGAACTTATAGCCTTCCGTTTTCAGTACTGCCGCCACAGACTTAAACACAGGCGCAACAACAAGATTTAAGATTTTCGTACCATCACGGTCGGCATCCGCCGCCAGAACTCGCCTTTCAGTGGCAAGCCTTTTAGCGTCTTGTAGCATGTGAAGCACTTGCTTGCGAACGTATCCACTCTCCAACATAGTAAGTAATTAACCTCGTGAAGGAGTACCTACTTCATAAATTCGGACTAACTCAATCAATTTATAACCCTTCGTCTGATAAGGAGGAATAACCCGTTCCGTATGAAGGTACTGAATCATGCCATCGTCTGAAAAATCAGGTGGGCCGATTTCCTCAACAAGTGACAAATCATTTTCAATATTTTCTAGTGTGGCGCATTTTTCTAAGACTAAACGACGAACCGGAAAGATTTTTAGGAACCTACCGCGCTCAATATATTCTTTCGTTTCAAAACGAAGAAATATTTCGTTACTAATGAAATTGTACTCAACATCCGATCGGCCAGATTTAGCGTCCTCAACACGGACAAATGAAATATGAGGCCGAATAAGAAACCAGTCAATTAGTTTCTGGGTAAATTCTCCTTCACCAGACCATTTTTCATTGTCGACTTCTGCAGACATCTTTAAGTTGAAAAAATACTATATTGCTAGCTTACTAATGGCCAGCAAACAAAATGGACGAATTGTCCTCCGTTTATTTGTAAGACACGGATAGTTAATTCAAATTACTGGTTCATCGCTTACACCAATAGTCTCCATATTTGCGTAACCAAAAAACAAACCACGATACCTAAAACGACTGGTAACAATGTAGCTAAGGTTGTCCATTTTGCGTTACGTGTTTCCTTATAAATTGTATAAATCGTCGTGGAACAGGGATTATGAAGGAGAGAAAACAACATAAGGTTCACTGCTGTTAGTAAAGTCCATCCTCCACTTCTAAGTAGAGTCCCGGTAGCATCAATACTATCTAATTCGAACATTACACCAGCACCGGGACCAGCACCGGACACCTGCGTCGTTAGCACGGTCAACATAAGCACAGTAGGAATTATGATTTCGTTAGCCGGGATAGCAACAATATAAGCAAGCAGAATAACACCATTAAGCCCAATCAAAAATCCGAAAGGATTAAGCCAAGACACTGCGTGTTCAGCCATGCTCATGTTTCCGATACTCACATTCGAAACGAGCCAAATGACAGCACCCGCTGGTACAGCGAAAATCACTGCCCTCCAAAGTACTATCAACGTGCGATCAATAATAGAGGTGTACAGTGTCTGCAAAATTCGTGGAGGGCGATAAGGTGGAAGCTCCAAACTGAAACTAGTCGGCTCTCCACGCAAAACTGTACGTGACAATACCCATGACGTAAGAAACATAAAAACGATACCGAGAAGACAAATTGCGACCACAGCTGCGGCTGAAACAAAGCCGGCCATGTTCGCAGGAGCGACCGCACCAATAAAAATTGAGGCAATAAGAATCTGTGTGGGCCATCGGCCATTACAAAGAGAAAAATTGTTTGTAATAATCGCAATTAAACGTTCACGGGGACTATCGATGATACGCGTAGAAACGACCCCTGCTGCATTACACCCAAACCCCATGCACATCGTAAGTGCCTGCTTCCCATGAGCTCCCGTCACACGAAAAAGAGAATCAAGATTAAATGCAACCCTTGGCAAATAACCAAAATCTTCTAAAAGGGTGAATAAAGGGAAAAAAATTGCCATCGGCGGAAGCATCACTGCGACAACCCATGCGGTAGCTAAATAGACACCATCAAACAAAAATCCATTAAGCCAGAATGGCAAGCGCATCGCTTCACCAAAACCTTTTAACGTGGGATGCAACCCGTCAATCAGAAATGCTGCCAACATCCCGGAAGGAACATTCGCCCCCTCTATTGTGATCCAAAAGACCGCCGCAAGAATAGCAAGCATGGTGGGAAATCCGAGCCATCTACTGGTCAGCAACTGATCAACTTTCCGATCAAGATTAAAACTAATTTTTTTTAGTCCTGTTTTCTGTGTATTCTTTGTGACTCTATTGGCAGCTGCAAAAAGATGCCCCGTTAGCGCGTCATGAAAATCTAACGGAAGCTCCCATCGTAATTTTCGAACAACGTTAAGAACCCGTAATCGCTCCGGCTCCTCAGGAATCGAATGAGTCTGGGATTCTGTTCCATCCCCAAGCTGTCCAAGTTCTCCGGACCGTACCGAGGAAACAACTGTTGCGTCTTCGTTCAATAAGCGCAACGCAACCCACCGAGGGTTTGGAACATCCGGAAAAGTATCCTTCACGGCTTCTGAGGCCGATGCTACAACTCGTTCGGCATCATCCGGCAGGCGTTCCACTCTGTACGGATTCGTGGATATCTTCTCACTAGCGACATTAAAGGTTGATGTTAAAAGTTCTTCGATACCAACTTTTTCACGTGCAACACCCGCAACAACTGGAACTCCAAGTTCTTTTTCAAGACGTTTCGGATCAATCGCTATCCCATGACGTCTCGCTTCATCAACCAAATTCAAGAAAATCACGACACGATCAGTGATATCGAGAATCTGTAAAACCAGATTCAGATTCCGTTCCAGTCGCGTGGCATCTATCACAACAACAGTAACATCAGGGCGTCCAAAGAGAATAAAGTCACGGGCAACCTCTTCATCCGCGCTACCAGCTTGCAGCGAATATGTACCAGGCAAATCAACAAGTTTCAGTCTCTTATCTTTATATTGAAAAGCTCCCTCGGCGCGAACAATTGTCTTGCCTGGCCAGTTCCCAGTATGTTGACGAAGACCTGTTAAAGCATTAAAAACTGTGCTTTTCCCAACATTCGGATTACCGGCCAAAGCTACTAAAAGATCCCATTTTTCAGGATTCAATCCCAATTTTATTAGGCTTTGCTCTCTATGTTCTTTGCAACCTACACATGAAGTTGTCATTCGTCTTTCTTAACCAAACTAAATTAAACAGACTCAACCCTGATCCATTTCGCTTGCCTCGACCTTAAAGCAATAAGAGCTCCAAGAATTTCATACGCCACAGGATTGCCCACAGCGCTCGCGAGAGCCGGCATAATTTCCGTGCCGCGAACGATGCCTAAATCAAGCAAGCGGCGCCGCTGAGCCCCTTGGCACACACGAGAAATTCCAACAACTCTAACGCGCTTACCAATTTCAACATCGAAAAGTGTTTTCAAGCCGGTTAGATTTTCTTTCCCTTTCGGAAGTACGCGAACACTGACATTTTGCGCAGCGATAGTATCGAGCTTCTTAGTCTGTCCGCCTATACGTACTACTATGCCTTCTTCCGTATTCGAAATAACCTCAATTGGATCACCCAGCACAAATCCTTTATCAAGCAGTGAATAATAGATTTCCTCCGGCTCGTCTTCTAAATGAACCACCTCAAACATCTTCCCTGAATTTACGTTCACCAAACTCGTTCCAGGTGTGGGAGGCACAATCCCCGACGCGTCTGGAATTGGATCGCCATGAGGATCCCAACTGGGATGTCCTAGTCGAGATTCCAGTGTGTTAGTTTCTTCGACCGACAAAGAGTGCTCCATTCTCTCAGCTTGATTGTGCCATTCCTTCGGAGGCACGCCTGTTCGATCTGCTAAATACCGTTCCCACAATCTATGTGTACGAACGATACGAATTGCCGATTGTCCCCCCTTTTCTGTCAGAACGGGACCTTGACTCTTAATCTGCACCAACTCCATTGCCGAAAGCTTTGAAAGCAAGGAGGCCGCCTTTCCAGTGGTCAACCCAAGTCGTCCAGCTAACCCATCCACGGAACACTCTTGTCCACTTTCTTGGCAAATAAATAAATACTTGAGTGAGTCTTCAAGACATACACGTTCATCTAGACGTGATAGTCGAAGCCGCTGAAATAAAAACCCTTTCTTCGGCCAAAACAAAACCGCCATTACAAGAACAGAAAGAAATAAAACAATAAGTTCGATGTCCAGTTCCCTTCAGTAAAATTATTTGAATTATAGTGATTTATATTTTGATTAGTCAAAATATGTTTATAATAACCATCAAAAAGTCCTAGACCAGAGCTGAATCAATATGCCTTTACCCTCAAGCACTGTTGAAGATTATTTAAAAGCTATCTACCAAGCAGAAGCAGGCCAGAAAAAAAAACGCGGCCTTATCTCAATGGGACATCTAGCCTCCTCGCTCGGTGTTGTTCCTGGTACCGCGACCACCATGGTAAAAACACTGGCTGAATCAGGACTGGTCTACTATGAACCCTACACTGGCGTAAGACTTACAGGGGCTGGCAAAAAATTAGCAGCTCTTGTATTAAGAAGACACCGACTGATGGAACTTTTTCTCGTCCGCGTGGTCGGGATGAGTTGGGCAGATGTCCACGACGAGGCCGAACGTTTAGAACATGCTGCTTCTGATGAATTAATCGAACGCATAGATAAAATGCTGGGCCATCCGACAACAGATCCTCATGGTGATCCAATTCCAGATTCCGAAGGGTCTCTAGAAATTCACGATTACCAAACATTACTCAACTGCCCTACTGACACCCCTCTCGTGTTGACGCGTGTTACAGATCAGGACTCTAATTTCCTCCGTTTTCTTGATCAGACTCAACTAACACCAGGAATAGAACTTAAAGTGATCAGCCGTAATAATGCTTCTGATCAAATACTCCTGCAAACTAAAGATAAAAAGAGTATTACTATCGGTATGCGAGCCGGCGAAAAATTACAGGTTGGAATAAAAAATATCTAAAAATATGCTACCAATGCTTTCGAAAAATAGAAAAACAACTTTTTAATAGGGCAACCTCAAACTGACTCCTGCGCCAAGAAACACGTCATCGGCAACACCAATAATTCCACGACCAATATAAATGTCAACCTGGAAAGTATCATCCAACAGAAACACCAGGCCACCATCAACGGAAGTCATTTTTTCTCGTAAGCCATCGATTTGACGGCTACCAAAAACTTCCAAAAAAGCGGATATTCGTTCATTAATCGTTCTGCCAAAAGCAAGCGAGTAAACAAAGAGAGCGTCTCGATCAATTGCCTCACCCGAAGACTCCCAATTAGTACCAACATTGTATCCGAGAGAAAAGTTTGGAGAAATTTCATGAGCGAACGACAGAAGAATATTTGGATCGAAACCACTGCTCGAGTAATTCCTATCTCCTGTCGGCAAAGTTGTGGTCGCTAAAACGGCAAACTCCGGACGCCAACCAGCAGAACTATCGATTAAATTTAATTTAAAACCAATACTACTATCACCTGCACCATAACTATTTTTGCTTCCAATCACCCCATCATGACCAATTCGGAGCTCCGTACGTAAACCAAGTCCCACCCGTAACAATGTTCCAGGAACCTCGTGCGTACTCAAACCGCTATTTCTTGAAAACAAATAACCAGTTTCTATCTGGATGAGTCCTCGAGATACAACTGTGGCCGATTCTGTTTGATCAGGACGATCCGTAATTAACGGAGCAACGACCTGGGCGGACACAACCCCATGGACAGGTTGGGCCAACACTACGAACGTTAGGATATAAAACATCCTAAATTCGGATAGGCTCTTTAAAACCATCGTTCTGCTTTCAAAGACTGTAAATCTTAAATGAATAGATAATTGCAAGGCAGCTTTCACGTTCTACGTGTTCGCTGAACATCATGCTGTCGACAAAGATTTTTCCATTATTTAGCGTCCGTAAGATCAAAGGTGGCAAACGATGTTGGTGTTTCCCACACCGTCACCCGAACGACGGGAAATCCAGATATTTTTGTGAAATCAAAAATTAACTTGGCTATATGTTCAACCGTAGGATTTTGGTCAACAACAAAAACTGGTTCCCCTAACTGGCGAAGGGGTTCTAAGAGTGGATCATCATTTCTGAGAATCATTTTGTGATCAAGTTCACCGTCAATCCACCCCTTAACCACACGCTTAATATCGCTAAAATCACAGACCATCTCACGAGCATCCAATGACTCTGTGCGAATCTCAATTTCGGCAACCGCATTGTGTCCATGAGGGTGTTTACAAATGCCGTCATACTCTAGGAGACGATGGCCGTAACAAAAATCGATCCGTTTTGTGACTGAATACATGGGTAATAAGCTACAGTTTAATAAGCGATGGTAATAGAGGCGTCAAACCAGGGTCAAGAACACGTTACCGCAGTTCTAGTTTCTGGAGGCCTAGACAGTGCTGTTCTAGTTGCAATTCAAGCGGAAACATCTTTAGTCCAACCCATTTATATCAAAGGCGGACTGGCTTGGGAAGAAGCTGAACAATCCGTGTTAAAAACCCTGTTCGGGACAAAAGCATTCGCATCAAAAGTCCTTTCACTGGTTTCATTGTCTGTTTCTTTTGCTGATCTTTATTCTTCTAAGCACTGGGCATTAACTGGCAAGGCCCCAGCCTACAACACACCAGATAGCGATGTTTACTTAGCCGGACGAAACGCGCTACTTCTTACCAAAACAGCAACTTACTGTTCGCTCCAAGGAATCACTGAAATCGCTATCGGGCCACTAGCTGGAAATCCATTTCCTGATGCCACACCAGAGTTCTTTTCAGAAATGGAGAAAGCTCTATCGCTTGGCTTAAACCATCCCATTAAAGTTAAAGCCCCCCTAGCATCTTTTAGTAAACCAGAAGTGATACGTCTCGGTGAGTCATTTAGCATCGAATGGGAATTCACTCTTTCTTGTATGAACCCAATCGATACCAAACACTGCGGACGTTGCAGCAAGTGCCGCGAACGACTTCAGGCATTTCAAGCCATAGAGCTACAGGACCCAGCTCCCTATTTCTATAGACCTAAAAACATTACAACTGGACAATAAAAAAACAGCAAACTAATTGTCTTAATCAAAAAACCTTGTAAATCACATAGCTAACAAAATTCAAAAGTGTGTCTTTTATTGCAAGAACGAGAATGAATTTTCCGAGAACTTTTATTCATTTTTCTTCGACTTCTTGCCCGATTGCACCGACACAGCTTCGCGTTTAAGGTTTTCGACCAAATTATCTATCTGATAGACAAGACGTTTTTGTTGCCGATTGTTGTTTTCTGAACCAACAACGTATTCACAAAATAATGGGAAACCAATCGTTGAATCACAGTACGCAACAACAGTATCAGGCAATTGTCCGGGGTTGACTTTTCCCCAACTGACTGCCTCCGCCGGAGTCGCACCAGACAATCCACCCCACACCGCCTGATCAGTAGTCAACTGCACAAAATAGTCATTGCCTCCTTTTGGAATTCCATATACTTCCCAAAGTGTCGGTTGACCTTGCAGATAAAAATTCTTGGGGGATCCGCCTCCAAGAATTAGACAGCCATTTTTTTCGCCAGCTAAAATAATTGCGCAAACTTCATTCACATCACGGTTTGGGTTGATTAAACAGTCCCCATCATTCAGTAATTCATGATAGGCAAGGTTCATACCGATCGAACTATCTCCCGGAGAAGAAGTGTAAATCGGAACTCCACAAGCAGCCGCTTTCGCTAAAACCGAATAATCTTGGCAATTTTTCCGCATGCGCAGTAAATCCTGCCCGATCAGAAAATGCAATTTAGAGGAAGAGATAGGACCGTCAAAATCATGTCGGACAAGAAAATCTCTAACGTACTCATCAGTTTTAAGCAAGACATCGGCCGGAAAAAGAACATCATAAATTCGAATGATTTCATGTTCATAGAGAGCTATGTCATCTAAAAACGGGGAACCCCTATGTAAGGTGAAATTTAAAGCATAGTGGAGATCATGATAGAGATTGGCACCCGTGCTTATCAGGAAATCGACCAAACCACGATCTATTAATTCAATAACGCATCCACCCATCCCGGCAGGTGTCATAGCGCCAGCCATCGTCAGGCCGATGGTTGTATTACTAGAGGGATCAAGCATGCCTTCAGAAAAAACATGGCACGCCTCGTTTAACCGTCCAGCATTAAACGCCTGAAATCCTTCATCAATTAATTTTTTGATTTCTTGACTACCGCGTGGCCGGTAATAACGAACAGGCTCACCAGTTAAAAACTTTTTTTGGTTTTGATTTGAAGTACCGGATTGTCGGTGAGGCATAGGTTTAGTCTCACAGTAGATAATTCTTACTCCGCCGGGTCAATCCAATCAGGCTCTCGGCCTTGGAACGCTACAAACAACAAAGCAATCCCCGTTGCACCTAGTAATAATGTCAATCCATCTGAAAGCCATGTTTCCCATTTAAACTCAATCAATCTGAGAAAAAAAAAGATTCCAAGCAAGGCGACTCCACAAAGAGAAGCAAGTATTCTGTTGAAAACCAAGCGAAGGATTACGCCACGAACACGACGAAAAATCGGCATCGATCAAATCCAAACCTTTACATTCCCGTAATGTTGTAGCCTCCGTCAACCATGAGAATCTCACCTGTTACTCCACGTCCAGCAGATCCCAAAAGAAAAACAGCTGCATCGGCAACTTCTGAACTATCAACCGTCCTACGAAGAGGAGACCGGTCACGATAATGCTGCAAGATACTCGTAAAGCCGGATATTCCAGACGCCGCCAAAGTTTTAATAGGACCAGCTGAAATAGCGTTAGCACGAATGTTTAAAGGACCGAGGTCACTAGATAAATACCGAACTGACGCTTCAAGTGCCGCTTTGGCAACACCCATAACGTTGTAATTCGGAAATACTCTTGTACTTCCGAGATACGTAAGTGTCAAAATACTTCCGCCCCCACGCCGTTCCATCAAAGGTGCAGCACCACGCGAAAGAGCCACTAGTGAGTAAGTACTAATATCAAGTGCTTGGAGAAAATCCTCGCGCTTTGTCCGAAAAAAAGGTTCCGAAATGGACTCACGTGAAGCAAACGCAACACCATGTACAAGAAAATCTAATCCTCCGTGCTCTTTTTCGACACTTTTATAGAGAGAATCGATCTCCTCATCACAACTCACGTCACACTGTATTAATTGAGTCGGCTGACTTAAGGTGTCGGCTAATTTCTTAGTATTTTCTGCAAAGCGTTCATTGGCATAGCTTAACGTCAAACGTGCCCCGGCGGCGTCTGCGGCCTTCGCTACGGCCCAGGCAAGTGAACGTTTATTAGCTACACCAACGATAAGACCATTTTTTCCTGTTAAATCGCTCATGAGAAAATTTTCTAGAAAACAGACTGAACGTGGAGACTACAGATCAGCAACAACCTAAAGCACCAATTAACGGGAACGCCCCTTACCATTTCTCGATGAACTCAAATTCCCATTGGAGAGTCCGTTACGATCTTTTTTTCGACTTGCACGCCAAGTCCGTTTTTTTTCACTTGCCTGTTTTGAAGCCCCATTTTTTTTCGCTTGCCGGCTATTCCGAACCTTCGGCTTCTTTCGAGTTGCACCAGAACCAGCCTGCGCTTGTTGTTGATGCATAGTGAAGACCGGTGCTGGACGGGGCGTCTCTGGTAATCCACTTTGGTCACCAAGACTTGCCCTGATGAGATTGCGATGTACTGGTCCTTCCTCAGACTTTCCAGAAACTGCACTGGCACTGTTACCTAATTCAGCGTCTAAAGCCTCAGCACTCGACTCCGTTAAACCTGGTGATTTTTCCAGTTGGCGTCGTTCATTCATCGGATCAACTTAAACCTAGGCATAACCATCCCGGTCATAGAAGTTTTTTCACAGTTTTTAATGTGGGACTTGATTACATCCACGCGATCTTAACATTCACTAAAATTTCAAAAAGACTTAGAGGCGAACATGAAATAAGAATCCGCGCTGGACATAAAATATTAACAGACGTTGGGAAAAAGACGCAAACACCAAATAATTAGGTCTTTAATTACGACAACTAGAAACCCAATCTTTCACTCGATCCAAGGATGCTCTAACCGCTTCAGGGTTAGTAGATTGAGGTGTCATACGAGACCTTGTCGAACCTTGCGGAGTGATCTTATCTAAAATATCATCGCTAAATAAATTATGGTAATTCTTCCAATCACGTAAAGTAAGCTCACTGAAATCTCGGCCTGTTGACACAAGATTTTGAACAATACTCCCTACAACTTTGTGCGCAGTACGAAACGGTAACCCCTGAGCAACAAGATAATCAGCTACATCGGTAGCAAGTAATAATCCCGTTGAAGCATCTTCACAAACCGCAGGTCTGATTTCAATACTTTTAACAACCTCTATTACGGCCTGCAGAGAACCCAGAACTGTCCGCTCGGCATCAAATACAGCCTCTTTGTCTTCCTGAAGATCTTTGTTGTATCCACTGGGTAAACCTTTCATACTCGTAAGCCAACCAGAAACATGACCCACCGTTCTTCCAGTTTTTCCTCTTACCAATTCAAGTGGATCAGGATTCTTCTTCTGCGGCATCAAACTGCTTCCTGTAGTAACTTGATCGCTTAATTCAAAGAATCCGAACTCCTCTCCAGAAAAAATAATAAGATCCTCAGCTATACGACTCAGGTGAACCATAATCAATGCGGATCCATGCAACATTGAAGAAACAAAATCTCGATCGGCTGTCGCATCAAGACTGTTTTCTACAATCCTTGAAAAACCCAACTTTTCCGCTAATGAATGCACATTAATGGGGTAACCCGTACCGACGACAGCCCCAGATCCGAGCGGGCAGGCATCAACCTCATCCAAAGTAACATCAAATCTCCGATAGTCTCGACGAAGTGCCGCTACATGTGCCAAAAAAAAGTGAGCCGCCATCATAGGCTGGGCTCGGCGAAGATGCGTATAGGAAGGCATTAAAGTCGAACCTGAAATTTCTGCCTTTTTTACGAGAACATCCACAAGATCAACGATAGATTTCTGTACACTCGGGATACGTCTTCGGAGATAAAGTCTTAAATCAAGAGAAACTTGTTCGTTTCGTGATCTTCCCGTGTGGAGACGCTTTCCCGCATCGCCAACAAGTTCTATCAACTTTCGTTCAACAAAAGAATGGACATCCTCATCAGGGCCCGATAGAAAGTTGGGATCCTGTTTCTGTTGCTCTTGAATAGTCTCGAGACCATCTCGGATGGTCACACCATCTTCTGGAGTTAAGGCACCGGCCAACGTAAGCGCCTCCGCCCAAGCCAAACTTCCCCTAATATCATCTTCAAACAAGACCCGATCAAAACGAAAAGAAGACTGAAAATCGAATACTTCAGCATCTGGCTCATTTGCAAATCGTCCTGACCAAAGATTCTGTTTCTCTGTCATTTTTTCACCGCATCCACTCTGTACTGCTCATCATTTCTTTGAAGGAGCTTTAAGGGCCGCCGTTTCAACCGGCAAACCCCAAATCTTGATAAATCCCTCAGCAGCACTATGATCAAAGGCATCTTCCTCGTCGTAAGTCGCTAAATCAGAGTCGTATAAAGCATTCGGTGAACGCCTACCCACTATGCGGCAATCACCTCTATACAACTTCACTCTTGCCGTTCCATTGACCCTTTCCTGCACCTTTGAGACAAACGCATCGAGAGCATCGCGTAGAGGACTAAACCAAGTTCCGTTATACACCAGATCAGCGTAAGTTCTGGCCAAGTCAGCCTTCAGCCTTGAAAGATCTTTAGGAATTACCAAAGCTTCAAGTTCTCGATGTGCTGTATGCAAAACGGTTGCCGCTGGAGCCTCATATATTTCACGAGATTTAATTCCAACAAGCCGGTTCTCTACCATATCGATTCGACCAATACCGTGCTCACCAGCAATTGTGTCCAATGAATTTATGAGTTCCGTTAGGGGCATGGCGACACCATTCACCTTAACGGGCACACCGGCATCAAAGTCTACTTCGACATAAGCAGGAACATCCGGACATTCAATTGGAGACTTAGTCATTGCATAAATATCATCAGGCGGTTCGATCCAAGGATCTTCAAGTATTCCACATTCGATTGAACGTCCCCACAGGTTCGAGTCAGTACTGTATGGATTGTCAACCGTCATTGGTATAGGAATCCCATGAGTTTTTGCATATGCAATTTCATCTGGGCGAGTCATACCCCATTCGCGCGCTGGAGCAACAACGCGAATCGCAGGATTTAAGGCACGCGCCGAAACGTCGATGCGAACTTGATCGTTCCCTTTTCCCGTACAACCATGAGCAATTATTGTTGCATTTTCAAACTCAGCAATTTCAACCAGCTTTTTTGCAATGAGAGGACGCCCCAGAGCGGTCGCCAAGGGATATTTGCCCTCATAAATGGCATCGGCTTGCAACGCAGGAAGAACATAGTCGTTACAAAATTCCTCACGAACATCCACAACATGAGCACGTACGGCACCGACACCAAGTGCTCTCTCCCGGATATCGTCCAATTCTTTACCCTGACCAAGATCCATCGTTACCGCAACAATTTCAGCATCGTACTTGTCGGCAAGCCATTTAACAGCTACTGATGTATCTAACCCACCTGAGTACGCCAATACTATTCGATCCATTTTTAACACCTTCCCTTACGCAAGATTCCTACCTACGTGCCCATCCTTCAAATAACCTGGTAACTTCTCTTCCTGCTCTAGCATGGCGAGTAATAATCAAGATCGTGTCGTCTCCAGCAACAGTTCCAACAACTTCTGGAAGTTCAGAACGATCTATGGCAACCGCAAGAGATTGAGCTTGTCCCGGATCAGTCCTTAAAACTATTAACTGTTGCACCTGATCTAAGCGTCTCAAATATTCAGAAACAGCACGCTGAAGCCCAGTGCCAGAGAAAACAGCTCCGCCGGGCGGTATACCTGGTTTTTGATACGCTCCATCTGCGGCTCGCTTCACCAAACCCAAGTCTTTAATATCTCGAGAAATTGTGGCCTGAGTGGCATGAAAACCTCGATCCCGAAGTTTTCTACGCAATTCATCCTGACTTCCCACTGACTGTTGCGTAACTAAATCAAGAATTGCTGATTGCCTATATTTCTTCATTTTTATTCTATATTATGAATTATTATACATAAAAACATAAAACTTAGAAAGCTATTTACTTGCTTTATTATAAGTATTTAAATAGATTATGAGCCTTAAAACTGTATTATATTTATATATTTTTACGAATAAAAATTAATTATGGAATCTATTATTCGCATTGGCGTACTGGGAGCAACAGGTTACGGTGGCCAGGAACTACTTCGTTTTTCCGCTAGACACAGCAATATCGAGGTCACGCTAGCCATGTCTTCACATAAAAATGAAGAGAATAGGACACTTTCTGCATTAACAGGAATCTGTTCCAAAGAAATCGAACCCTTATCACTAGACAAGATCGCCAAAAACACAGATGCCGTCTTTTTGGCGTTACCAGAAAATGCCAGCGCTGAAATACTACCTGAAATAGCTAAAACAGGGATTCGCGTGTTCGACCTATCCGGATCGTTCAGGCTAAACAATCCGAACTTACGAAAAAAATGGTACCCAGATACCCCAGAACTTGAAATACAACCCGTATATGGATTAACTGAAAGAAAACGTATCGAACTTAGGGATGCGAAGATCATCGCCTGTCCCGGCTGCTATCCAACAGCCGCCCTCTTGGCCCTTGAGCCACTAGTATCTGCAAATTTCCTGGATGGTGAAATCGTGATCGATGCAAAATCTGGCATTTCTGGCGCAGGAAAGAAGCCGAGCGAACGAACTCATTTCTCGGAATGTGACGGCAATGTTTCGGCTTATGGGATCTTTGCGCATCGCCATACAGCGGAGATGGAGCAAGAACTTGGCAAACAAGTAACCTTTGTGCCTCATCTCGTCCCCCTCAACCGCGGACTCATCGCAACCATCTACACTCACGTAAAAGACAGCGTTACTTACGAAAAAGTAAGTGCCATTTATGAAGATGCTTACACCGAATCCCCATTTGTACGCTTAAGAAGAGAAGAACTACCAGAAATCAAATACGTAACTAACACAAATTTCTGCGATATCGGATGGCGTCTCGACAAGGCCACCAACAGATTGATCATTGTTTCGTGCCTAGACAATCTTATTAAAGGTGCGGCCGGACAAGCATTGCAGAATTTTAACGTCGTCTATGGTTTGGATGAACAGACAGGCCTACTCTAATGTCTCGAACGCGCGTAATTAAGCTTGGCGGGGAACTGATTGATGAAACACTAAAACTAAAACAAGTCGCGCGACAGATCCGTGTTGCCGCAGAAAGCCGACCGGTTGTGGTCGTACACGGTGGCGGACAATCTGTAACTCAACAAGCAGCAAAACTTGGACTCAAAAAACAAACGGTCGACGGATTACGCATTACAGATGCTGAGACCATGGAGGTTGTACTCGGTGTTCTCGCGGGTTGTGTAAATACTCGTTTAGTCGCAACCCTGACTTCCATGGGTCTTCGCGCAGTCGGATTGACAGGGGCAGATGACAGCACTGTAACTGTTCGTCGAGCACAACGTTACCAAAGCGTCGATGGGGATAAAATCGATTTAGGTTTTGTTGGCATTCCCAAGGGTAGCGATAAAACGCCAAAACTACTTAAAAACTTAGCTGCATCTGGATACATTCCGGTTATCGCTAGCATAGGAAGTAACAGAAAAGGTGAACTTTTCAATGTCAATGCTGACACATTTTCGGCGGACCTCGCGGTCCGTCTCGGGGCTTCCTGGTTAACTATCGCGGGCACCACCAGTGGCGTGCTCGACAGAAACGGTAAAACCATTTCATCCGTTGACGACAAAATGCTTATGCAATTAATCAAGAACCGTCAGGCCAATGCTGGAATGGTTGCAAAACTTCTTGCGTGTCGAACGGCAAAGCATGGCGGCGTTAAGCGCATCGAAATCGTCGACGGAAGGTCTCGAAATGCATTAAACAAAACAATAGGGTCAAATAAAACAACCATTCGCTAGTGAAGGAAAAGAAACGCTCATGACGACAACTGCTGATAATATCCGCAATCTAGAGGCAGAGCATATTCTGCAAGTTTATAAGCGGCTTCCGGTTGTACTTACCAACGGCAAAGGCTCTCGGGTATTCGATACAGAGGGCAATGAATACATTGATCTTTTGTCTGGTATTGGAGTCACGGCTCTTGGCCATGCCAACCCGGATCTCAATTCTGCAATAGCGTCACAAAGTCACGAACTGTTGCATACATCAAATCTATTTTTTAATGCTTTGCAGGGTGAAGTCGCGATGCGGTTATCCAAGCTATCGGGACTATCTCGAACTTTTTTCTGCAATAGCGGCACAGAAGCCGTCGAAGCCTGCTTGAAATTTGCTCGAAGACACTGGCACAGCAAAGGCGATCATGAACGAAAAGGCATCATCGCTTTTGAACGTTCATTTCATGGACGAACGTTTGGCTCTTTATCGGTAACTTCCGGACAGTCTTACAGGGAACCATTTGAACCCTTGTTACCAGACGTCAAGTTTGTTTATTCCGACAATCCTCAAAGTCTTCGTGAAGCTGTGTCTTCCACGACCGCCGCGATTATTATCGAACCAATCCAAGGAGAAGGTGGAGTCTGGCCAGTATCACGAGAAATGGCGAATACAATAACTTCGATTTGCAAAGAGACAGGCACTCTACTTATAGCGGACGAGGTTCAATGCGGCTTGGGGCGCACAGGCAAGACTTTTTTTTCTGAGAGCATTAACTTAACACCAGATCTGATGGCACTTGGAAAATCCTTGGGCGCCGGTGTACCGATAGGAGCAACATTACTAAGCGAATCTGTAGCGGATACTGTTAAGTTTGGAGACCACGGAAGCACCTATGGTGGAAACCTTTTAGCCTGTCGCGCAGCTTTAGTTTTTCTTGATGCCCTAGAAAATGGATTACTGACTCGGATTAATGTGGCAGGAGCTTACTTGGAGAAGGGACTTCATTCATTGGCAAAGAACTTTTCTTGCATCAATGATATTCGCGGCGCCGGATTGATACAAGGCATTGAGGTTGAACCTCAAGTGGCCGAAGATATAGTGCCAGCAGCGCTCTGTCAGGGCGTGATCATTAACCGCACTGCAGGGTCTGTAATCCGCTTACTACCGCCTCTTAATATTACCGATGAAGAAATCGATGAAGGCTTAAAGAGATTAGGCGCCGCTTTTGGAGACATAACGTGATTGAAGTTAGTTCACCGCCAATGACCAAGACAACGGAAGGCAGCAATCGCGGAAATATTCGTGTTCGTCAAGCGACCCAAAATGAAGCGCCACTATTGTACGCCCTGATTTCCAATAACCTCGCTGAAGGGCACTTACTACCTAGGTCACTTGAAGAAATCACCTTTCATGCATCTCGTTTCCTAGTAGCGGTTCAGAATAACGAGGTTATCGCTTGTGCCGAACTCGCAGAACTTGGATCACGTGTTACAGAGATTAGATCGTATGTTGTTTCTGGAGCACATCGTGAGCAGGGCATAGGTAAATACCTTTTACAGGAGCTCTTGACTACGGCGAAGGAGCGCGGCCACCAAATGCTGTGCGCGTTTACGCATAATCCGCGCCCCTTTATACGTTTCGGCTTTTCGATTGTTCCCCATCCGTGGGTGCCAGAAAAGATTTCGACGGATTGTCGCAGCTGTAGTTTGTTTCAAAACTGCCAACAATACGCTGTAGTGCTGAATTTCCAGTCAATGGAGAACTAATATGAAGAGTTTTGTCACAGGAGGAATAACAGCACCTTCAGGTTTTCGCACCGCCGCTGTTGCGTGCGGTCTAAAAACAAAAAGCTTGGATCTAGCGCTTGTCGTTGCAGACGAACCAAGTAGCACTGCCGCCGTGTTCACAACTAACCTAGCCTTAGCTGCACCAGTAATAGTATCTAAAAAACACCTCAAAGAATCTAATGGCATAGCTCAAGCGATTGCCGTTAATAGTGGCTGTGCTAATGCCTGCACGGGGGAAACCGGTCTAGTTTCAGCCCATAAAATGGCAGAATCCGTTGCTCAGGCAACCAGCTGTCAACTCAGCCATGCTCTCATTGCGTCAACTGGCGTCATTGGTGTTCCGCTCGACATAACCAAAGTACACGATGGAATTGTTGCAGCTAGCCATCAACTTAATAAAAACATGCATCTCAAAGCTGCAGAAGCAATTATGACGACTGATCTATCCCCTAAAGAAAGGGCTATAAAACTAGATACCCCATCTGGATCAGTCGTGATTGGTGGAATGGTAAAAGGGGCGGGCATGATTGAACCGAACATGGCAACCATGCTCGGATTTCTCACAACTGATGTAACGATAGAACCTCACCTTTTGCAAAGAGCACTACTCGACGCGGTCGGAAATACTTTTAACGCCATCTCAGTAGACGGGGAATGCTCCACTAATGATTCTGTATTTCTGATGGCCAGCGGTGCTAGTGACATTAAGATCGACGAGAATTTACTGCCACTCTTCACAGATGGACTAAGGGACCTATGCGGCTCACTAGCGAGAGACATCGTTCGCGGAGGAGAAGGAGCCACAAAACTGGTCACAATTTTAGTTAGTGGCAGTCGGTCATCTGAGGAAGCTAATCGTGCTGCTCATGCAGTGGCAAATTCACTGCTTGTGAAAACAGCACTTAATGGTGGAGATCCTAACTGGGGACGATTAGTCGCAGTCGCTGGTCGCGCAGGCGTAGAATTTAATTTGTCCCGGGCAAAAGTTCGAATCGGTCAGGCATTATTGTTGGCAAACAATACGGTCTATCCTGATCAAGAATCCATAGCGGCCGATCATCTTGCAGAAAAAGAAGTAGAAATAGAAGTAAATCTTGGAACAGATAGTCAATACAGCGCGACCGTATGGACATGCGATTTAAGCGACCAATACGTCCGTATTAATGCCGACTACAGAACTTAATATTCAGTTGAACCGTTATGGATCAAAAATCGAAAAAATTTATGACAAAAAAAAAGGCCACCCCCTCTGCGGTTAGACAAAGTGACGGGACTGTCATGAACACATTGAGTGGTAGATGCTTTCTCTCCGTACTCGATTTTGACGCCGACGATCTTGAACACCACCTAAATTTAGCAGCGTTGTTGAAACGTGATCGGCACCTCGGTAGAGAGGCGGCGACTTCGGCGGCGCTACAAGGAACCTACATCGCAATTTTGTTTGAGAAACCTTCTTTAAGAACTCGCTCTACTTTTGAAATCGCTATTCGAGAATTAGGGGGCGATTTTGTAGATCCTTCTGCTGACGTTGCTCTAGGTCAACGAGAATCACTCGCTGATGTTGGTCGCAGTTTAGAACGATGGGTCGAGGGTGCTGTCGTTCGCACATTTGAACAAGAGCGCATCGTCGATCTCGCGATGGCAACCACGGAATTAAGAGTTATCAACGCTCTAACCAATAGCGAACATCCCTGCCAGGCACTAGCTGATTGCTTAACCCTGCAGGAAAGGTGGGGTGAACTAAAGGGGCGGACTGTTGCTTTTATCGGAGACGGTAACAATGTTGCAACATCTTTCGTTCAAGCTGCGACAATGCTTGGAATCAATGTCAATATTTCTTCACCAAAAGGGTTTGAACTGCCAAACCGAATTGATTCTGACGTGACAAAAATTGCCAGACACAACGCTACTCTCAATAGATTCACAAATCCAAAGGAAGCTGTCCAAAACGCAGACGCTATCTACACAGACGCATGGACATCAATGGGAGATGAAGCAGAAAAAGATCTTCGGCGAAGATTGTTTATGCCATACCAAGTAAACGACCAGCTAATGTCTCTGGCTAAAAAAGATGCTTATTTTATGCACTGCTTACCGGCACATAGGGGCGAAGAGGTCACTGATTCAGTAATTGACGGCCCTACTTCTATCGTATTTGAACAAGCCGAAAACAGACTACACACAGAAAAAGCACTATTAGTGATGCTGTTTGAAGATTAATTAGGCAAAAGTTGATTCTTCAACTTTCTTAGCAACCTTTTCAACTTTCGCTGCAAGAGTTTGTTTGTACTGCCTTAAACTTTCGGCAACCGTCTCGTCAGACAAAGCAATAATTTGCGCGGCAAGGACCGCAGCGTTAACTGCTCCAGCATTACCCACTGATACCGTAGCTACCGGCACCCCGGGAGGCATTTGAACGGTGGCCAGTAAAGCATCCCACCCCTTTAAGGGTGACGAATCAATTGGCACGCCAATAACTGGTACTGTCGTATGAGCCGCCACAACACCGGCCAGATGCGCTGCAGCACCGGCACCGATAATAAAAACCTTTACACCGTTTCCACATGCTTGATTAATAACTTGCTGTACTCGATCTGGTGACCGATGCGCCGAAGCGACCGTCATATGACAAGAAATTCCGAGCTGACCAAGTGTATCAAGTGCTTTTTTCATTACTGGTGCATCGGAATCTGATCCCATTAATATCTTTACTTGCTGCTTTGCCATTTTTCTACCTCACCTTATGTCTTCACCGACAGCCGTAAGTGCTTTAAGTCCTATGTCTGTTCGGATGTGTTTTCCTTCAAACTCAATACATTTTGCAGCTTTATACGCCTGCTCACGTGCTAAATTAAACGTTTCACCTCTGCCAACCACTGTAAGTACCCGCCCTCCGTTGGTCACAAATGAGTCATGTAAAAACCTTGATCCTGCATGAAATACAACTACATCGGAAATTGCAGCCGCCCGATCCAGTCCCTGAATTGCCAGATTCTTCTTGTAGAAACCTGGATATCCACCAGAAGCCAACACAACACCCACGTGAGGTGTCCGAGACACTTTCCACTCAACATTTTCTAGGCTTCCAGTAGCGGCAGCATAAAGAACAGGAGCAAGTTCCGTTTCAATCATTGGCAAAACAACCTGAGCCTCCGGATCGCCAAATCGAACATTAAATTCAATCACCTGTGGCCCAATCCCCGTCAACATAAGACCAACGTAAAGAACACCTCTGAACTCATGACCTTCTTTTCGTAATCCATTTAATGTTGGTTGGACGATTTTCGACATTACTTGTTTTTGAAGCGCTATCGACATGAGAGGACTTGGTGCAAACGCACCCATACCACCTGTATTGGGCCCCTTATCATCATTAAAGATACGTTTATGATCCTGCGCCGAGGGCAAAGTGAGACCACGAACACCGTCACATAAAACAAAAAAAGATACCTCCACTCCAGTCAAACACTCTTCAATGATCAGACGCTTACCTGCAGATCCAAACCGAAGTTCTGACATGGCTTCCCGTACCGCCTCTTCAGCTTCACCGCGATTACCAGCAACGGTTACGCCTTTGCCAGCAGCCAGCCCATCCGCCTTAACTACAACAGGAAAACCAAAATCATTTCCGGACACAGCAATAAGGGCCTCATCCTCAGCATCACACACCTGAAATCTTGCAGTGGGAATCTTATGACGGGCCATGAATTCTTTAGCAAATACCTTACTGGATTCGAGTTTCGCAGCACTTCGGCTTGGACCGAAAAGTGGATGCCCAGCCGTTTTAAACACATCTGCCACACCATTCGCCAACGGAACTTCGGGCCCAACGACAGTAAAATCTGATTTTTCCTTCTTGGCTAGTTCAAGAATCTCTCCTGGGCTAGTCATATCTAACGGCAAACAGCGACACACCGCAGCGATACCTGCATTTCCTGGACCACAAACAATATCGTCTACGCAAGACTCTTGTGACAACTTCCATGCCAAAGCATGCTCACGTGCACCACCTCCGACCAACAATACTTTCATTAATTTAAACTTTCAAATAATCATCTAGAGCTTTAATTTTTCTTATGCGAAAACTGAAAAACATCTCTCTTTATAACAACTAACAAAGGAAAAAAGATAATCATAACAATCGTTGTGTATTTTAAAGGGAAGCCACTTTATAAAGTGCAGCATTAATGACTAATTTAAATATTTCCTGTTTACCTAAAATACATCCGTTGACGCTGCCTTGCCTTTCAGCCTAAGATTTAAGGTTCGGTCCCGGCACAACGAACTTTGGCGGGAATCATATGAGGGGGTGAGTTTTTCTTTGGCCGAAGTCCTACTTCAAGACGGTGAATCTATCGAGGGAGCATTACGCCGTTTTAAGCGAAAAGTACAGCAGGAAGACATAATTAAAGATATTAAAAAACATTCTTACTATTTAAAGCCTGGTGATAAACGGAGAGCAAAACAGGCTTTAGCGCGTAAGCGCAGCCGTAAGAAGATGCGACGCGACGTAGATTAGACACTCTTGAACGCGCTGATCGAGCCAGCGCGTTCAACATATATTTCAAGCAAGCGCTACATGGAGCGCAATAGCACATCCCATCTTGTGAACGATTCCGTATCTTATAAAGCTCGGTCTACACATGGGCCCTTGAAAGCCTTCCTTGTATCTATCCGCATTGATCAGTGGACCAAGAATTTTATCCTCTTTGCTGCTCTAGTATTCGGAGGACAATTACTAAACACAGCGGCACTTGTTCAGTCTTCTATTGCATTCTTAGTTTTTTGTTCACTCTCAAGTGCAATGTATCTACTAAACGACGTCGCCGATCAAACAGAGGACCGTAGACATCCAACAAAACGCTTGCGACCTATTGCAGCAGGTACATTAAGCCCAACTCTCGCAGTTCTTGGTGCAGTGCTTCTTGGAGTAACCGGAATCACAATTGGATTCTTTTTGAGCACAGCATTTGGCATTGTAGCTGCGGCTTTTCTCGGTTTACTGATTCTGTATAGCCACTGGCTTAAATTCGTCATTATTATTGACGTAATAGCTATCGGTGTTGGTTTCGTCCTGCGAGCCATGGCCGGAGCACTCGCGATCGATGTTCCGATCAGTCAGTGGTTACTGATGTGCACCATTTTATTAGCGTTGTTTTTGGGATGCGCAAAACGTCGACACGAGTTGACAACCTTAGGCGACGAAGCTTCCCTGCACCGCAAGACACTCTCAGAATATCGCCCGGAATTTCTCGACCAGCTACTTTCTATTCTTGCCGGCAGCACAATAGTTACATATATTTTTTACACGATTGACCCGACTACTATTAAAAATATCGGAACCGATTGGATCACGATTACCCTTCTATTCCCAATTTACGGTATCTTTCGTTACATGCATTTGATCCGACTGGAAAATAGCAAAGGGAATCCGTCTGATATTTTGCTTAGCGACCGTCCGCTTCTAACGTGTATTGTTCTTTGGGTGCTTACTGTGGCAGTTATCATTTACCACCCATTTCTGTTATAGAAATAGTGACAAGAAAAGCAGGGCAAAACTAAAATACCGAACATATCTTTTGAAGGTAACACTTATGTCAGAGTTTAGCGTTGAATCCGATGCAGTCGATATAGAAAAAATCATGGAACAGATCCGTGATCGAATTAAAGAAAAAAGGGGCATAGATTACACCGAGGAACAGATCCGTGAAATGGCAAGCGTTAAACTCGAACGCTTTCTTGATCCTAATAAAGTTCGCTCGGATCTGGTTGCGCACTATCGTCAGCAAAGCAAAGACAGGCAATCTAAGCTGGTTTTTCCTGACAAACTAAAAGATCCCCCCCCTGCTCCCGAATCTTATAATTTTGATCATGAAAGTATTTATCGATCAGGTCGTGGTGGGATTACTGGTACAGTCTTATATCGAATTCGAAAAATATTTAGTCCGTTGTTAAAATTCTTTATAAATATTGGTCCGATTATTCATGCACTGCAAGTGCAACGCGAAATTAATGAACGCCAGAACGAGGCAATTAATTGGATGGTACAAACACAAGCTGAATTTATCGATAGGGTGATAAAACTTTTTGATATGAGTAGTTCGAGACTCGCAGCGCGAGAAGAAATTGATGCACTAAATTACGAGGTTATGAACAATCTCGTTGTAGAAATGACTCGTCTCTCTATAGAAATGAGAAATCACCGTATGCGCGTCGAATCTGTCGCTGGGCGATTGGAGTTTAGCGAGAGACGCGCAAGAGCTCTTGAAGAAACAGTTCAGTACCGAGATGATTCACAAAAACCAGGGGGTAACAAATCCAAATCCGTTTCCTCTGATGGCTCTGAACAGAAACGGAGGCGGCGAAGACGCAGCCGGCGACGCCCTCCCTCAAGAACGGACGCAGCGAGCGTGGAGAACAATCAATCAACGGAGATAAATGAAGACACTCAGTCAAAACATGACGCAGTTGAATCTTCTCAAACTACTGAGAACATCAAGGCTGAGAGTTCCGCTTTAGAAAGCTCTACTTCTGAGAGTGCACCAGAATCCGCTGAAGGAACCCAACAAGTCAAGGAAAGCGAAGCACCTACTACTTCTGAGCAATCGTCTAGCGACACGGATTCTTCAAAAAAGTGAAACTGGCTATCGTCGTCCAGCGATACGGAGCAGAACTTAACGGTGGCGCTGAGCTACACGCCCGGTACGTTGCCGAGCATTTAAACAAACATAGTCACGTAGAGGTTCTGTCGACATGCGCCAGCGATTACATCACTTGGCGAAATCATTTTGAACCAGGTTTAGAATCCATCAACGGAGTTTCGGTAAGACGTTTTCCAGTCTCGAAGGAACGTAACCCTGCTGATTTTGGACGTCGTTCAGAAAAAGTATTTAAAGAAAAGCATTCTTTTGCCGACGAATTGGCATGGCTCTCAAGTGAAGGACCGCTGAGTCCCGCCTTAGTCAAATACCTTAAAGAGCATGAAGATCATTACGATTATCACATTTTCTTTAGTTATCGTTACTATCACGCTTATCATGGAATCCGAGCCTTACCGAACAAAGCTATTTTAGTACCCACGGCAGAAAGAGACCCGGCTTTAGGTCTTTCCATCTTCCGTCCTATCTTTCTAGGAGTTCGAGCTCTTATGTATAACTCTTTTGAAGAACGCTCGATAATCCAAAACATTTCTGGTAATAATCACGTCCCGGGCGTTGTAGTGGGTGTGGGATCTGAAATTCCCCCACGATCAAGCGCTCGAAGATTTCGTCAAAATACCGGACTAAAGAATCGCTTCGCAATTTACGTTGGCCGCATCGACGAAAACAAAGGGTGCGGAGAGTTGTTTAAATATTTTAGCCAATATGCAAAATCCTCCCAGAAGCTCGATTTAGTCCTAATCGGAAATCCTGTTATGGAAATTCCTTCACATCCTCGTATCCACCACTTAGGATTTCTAAGCGACAGAGAAAAGTTCGACGCAATGTCGGCAGCAAATCTTTTAATAATGCCTTCCTATTATGAAAGTTTGTCGATGGTCACGATTGAAGCTTGGGCAATGGGATTACCCGTACTGGTTAACGGAGCCTGCGATGTGCTTCACGGACAGGTCATTAGAAGTAACGCTGGCTTGTACTACAACAACTACGAAGAATTCTCTGAAACCCTAAAACTGCTAGAACGTAAGCGTGAGCTTCGTTTTGCACTTGGGAGTAATGGTCGCAAGTTCTTCCGAGAAAATTATTCATGGCCGGTGATTGAAAGAAAATATCTTGAAACTTTCGATCATTTAAAAGATCAGGATAAATCCTATCTAAATCACACTCTTGAACCTGTGCCCGGTTGGCTCTCAAGATACCGGAGAAATCTAGCACCTTCAGCTGAAATATTGGAAAATTTACCTAAAGGTCCCGCAGTTTATTCCTCCAATGGTCATGATCAAACATTACGGAGTCAGAAATAATGGTGGGTGAAACCAAGAAAATACAGGTACATCAAGTTCTCGCGACCTTAGGGTATGGTGACGCTATAGGTCATGAGGTTCTCGGAATCCGCAATGTGTTAAATAAAGCAGGTTATGCCTCACGAATCTATGTACAAACTGCTGATCCAGAGCTTGAAGATCAAACGGACGACTATCGAGATTTAATTACTGACAGCAACCCTGACAATATCTTAATTCATCATTTTTCCATCGGTTCGAGAGCATCAAGGGTAGCTTACGCTCTGCCTGAACGGATGATTCTTGTTTACCACAACATAACTCCACCTGAATATTTCGTCGGTATTAACAGTACTCTTGTAGAACTTTGTCACAGCGGTCGCCGAGAACTAAGCGCCTACGCAAGTCGATGTGAATTAGCCCTTGGCGATTCTGAATTCAACAAACAAGAACTGGATCTAATGAATTTTCCCCATACGGATGTTCTTCCTGTCATTCCAAACTTCGACCATCTTGACGTTCTTGGGAATCGGATACTTGCTGATGGTTTTGATGACAATTGGACAAACATTCTTTTTGTCGGCCGCTTGATACCAAACAAAAAGATTGAAGATTTAATTAAAGCTTTTTATGTATATAAGTCTCGATACAATCCTAAGTCCAGGCTACTACTGGTAGGCGCCCAAAATGGATTCAGAGATTATGTATCTTCTCTTTACAGTTTAGTAGCAAAGCTAAATACAAATGATATTCATCTAATTGGTCACATTTCAAATGAAGAACTCACAGCACTGTATGACATCTCAGATCTGTTTCTTTCTGCAAGTGAGCATGAAGGCTTCTGTGTCCCTTTACTTGAAGCCTTCTATAAAAATGTCCCGGTTATAGCTTATGCTGCGAGCGCCGTTCCCACGACTATGGACGGAGGTGGGGTGCTCTACGAAAACAAAGATCCCAGATACATCGCTGCAACAATTAATGCAGTTTTGTCGGACAAAGAATTGTTAGACAAGGTTTTGTCTAACCAAGACGCGGCTCTGAAACGTTTGCAAGAAAAAGACTTCTCTAAACTTTTATTGGCTTTTGTTAATCAAGTTAAATCATCAAAACGGATCGATTTGCCACCAGTAACAAAAGATTTTTGGAAGCAATATAAAGATTCTGAAATGCTAGAACAGCTCAGAATTGATCGGCCGTCCGCATTTAATGCACTACCAAAAGCGCGGACCAGTAAGAACTCAAATGAAGGTTAGTTTCATTTTGAAATCCTTGCTTGAAATGACTTAGCGTAGCTTTTGAAAATGATTATCAACCAATGGGTTCCAGCGGCACATAAAGGCGACGCCATAGGTGACAGCGCACGCCGCCTGAGAAGCCTGCTGAGAAAACAAAAACACGAATCAGATATTTATGCAATTACCATAGACGAAGAACTGCAAAATGATGTTAGACCTTTTACGGACCCTCACAGTCGAAAAGCTGATGCCACTATCTTGCATTTTGCCGTTCCATCGCCAATGAGCCAAGCCTTCACTACTCTCAGCCACTATCGAATCTTGCAGTACCACAACATAACTCCTCCTCATTTTTTCGCTCAGTACCATCCGGAGATCTGTCGAATCACTAAAATGGGAAGAGAAGAATTATCAACACTGGTGGGTCAAGTAGACCTCGCACTGGGTGACTCTGAATACAATCGTAATGAACTTAGAACGTTAGGCTTCGAGCAGACCGATATTATGCCAATTTTCGTCGGGCTGGATCGTTTTAACAATTATCAGTCTCTGCCTCCCTTGGAACAGATATTAGATGATGGAAAAGCAAACATCTTATACGTTGGGCGAATAGTGCCCAATAAATGTCTTGAAGATCATATTAGACTGGCGGAACACTACAAACGTTATGTTGACACAGATTACCGATTCCTTTTCGTAGGCCGAACAGATGCTGTTCCAAGTTATTATGCAGCGTTAAGAAACCTTATTCTTAGATACGACATGCCCCCCGATAGGTTTATCTTCACGGGCGAAGTCTCTGAAGTGGAATTATTGACCTACTATCAAAATGCACATGCTTATCTGTCTCTTAGCGAACATGAAGGTTTTTGCGTTCCTTTAATAGAAGCTATGGCCAATGATGTTCCAGTAGTCGCGTACGGGACGACGGCAATTCCGGAGACCCTAGGAGGAGCCGGACTTTGTTTTACTCCAAAAGATCTTGAGCATGCAGCAGAACTTTTAGGAATGGTGATATACGATAATGTATTACGTTCAAAAGTAATACAAAGACAGCGGCAACGATTAGCGGCCTTTGGTGAGGCCGCTGCGGCGAAACAAATCGAACATTTACTTAAATATATCAACTGAAGAACAGTGAAAATAGCTTTTATCGTCCAACGATACGGAACTGAAATAATAGGAGGCTCGGAGTACCATTGCCGACTGGTAGCCGAACATCTATCAGAGAAACACGAAGTAGAAGTACTCACCACCTGTGCTAAAAACTACATAACTTGGGAGAACGAATACCCCGAAGGGACTGACAGAATACAGGGAGTCACCGTTCGTCGCTTTACCAACAGCCAAACTCGTGACATCGATTCTTTTAACAAATATTCCGACTGGATCTTCTCGAACTCACACACTGATCAGGAAGAAGAGGAGTGGTTAAAACAACAGGGACCATGGTGTCCTGCTTTAATTAATTATCTTGAACAAAAACATGCATCTTATGATGCTCTTATTTTCTTTACTTATTTATACGCACCAACAGTGCTGGGACTCTCCGTCGCTCCAAAGCGTAGCATTCTCGTTCCGACTGCACACGACGAACCAGCCATTCGTTTAAATATTTACAAATCAATTTTCTCTAAACCTGCGGCAATGGCGTACAACACTACCGTCGAGCGTGGTTTCCTTAAAAATAATTTCTCAATCACTGCCAAACGTGAAGAAATCGTAGGGTGTGGAGTCGAGTTGCCGACTGAAAACAACTTAAACCTCGAAAAGATAGATCAGGCTTTTCTCGAAAAAGATGACGAAGACAGCGACACTTTCATGCCATCAAATCCGATACGCGGCTCAGCTTTTCGACGTCGACACCGTCTTTATGCTCCGCTGGTTCTTTATGGGGGGCGAATCGACCCGGGAAAAGGCTGTGAAGAACTAATCGAATATTTCGATGCATATGTAGACCAAAAGGGAGACGCGACCCTAGCGTTAATGGGCCTTAAATTAATGCCTATTCCTGAAACTCCCTTTATAAAATTTGCTGGAATGCTGTCAGAAACTGAACGACTAGAGGCCTTAGAAGCAGCCGACGTTGTTGTCGTGCCCTCACCCCATGAAAGTCTTTCACTTTTAGCCTTAGAAGCTTTTTCTGTCGGAACTCCTGTTCTAGCCAGCGCTCGCAGTGACGTTTTAACAGACCATTGCCAACGGAGTAATGCAGGATTGTACTATTCAGATTGTGATGAATTTGTGGAATGCCTTAACTTGTTGATTGAAAATAGAAAGCTTTCTCTTTCAATGGGCATTAATGGAGTAAATTACGTGAGAAACAATTACAGCTGGCAAGTCGTCCTAGCGAAATATGAACGCCTTATCGGTGGAATAGCTAAAAAGCGCAATAATCGTTCGTCAAGAAGCGGAAGATACCAGAAACGAAACAACCGTTCCCAAACACGCCCGAGACAGTAACATTAGTCATACTCATTGACAAGTAAGGGTAATCAAGGAATTTACTGGCGGTTCTGCAGCTATCAAAAACCCTATCCTTGGAAGCTTATTCCTCGCCAACAGTAAAATTTAGGTTTTGGGATACCTCAGAATCACCTTCATTATCCGTAATCGAGATCTCTAGTCGATAATCTGCCGGAGGAAAAAGATTTAATGGCAAGGAATAACCTGCTACGACCTGGTGTCCAGCTTCCAGACTGAATCCAGGAGGAAGAGTATCCTTATTGAACTCTTGAGGATTCGTCTTGTTAAAGAACTCTTCGCCAGCATCTGTTATCTGATGAAAATTGTACTGAACCGTTACGTCGGGAACTCCTCCGTCAGAAGCCTCTGGGTTATATACCAACATCATGAAGGACAATTCTTCAGTCTTACCAAAATTAAGATCATGTTTTGGCTCAATACGAAGGTTTCCCTGAGAATACGGATACAGCAACTGCTCCTCACGACTTAGCATGCCGTTTTGGGGCTCAACCACAGCCGTCACAATCACAGAGCTAGTTTGCAGTTCATCATTCCACAAATTTGGCACTGATACTTTTTCCCTAAACAACAATGGAACAACAGCCTCTAATTCCTCTTCCTCTGCATCAGGCCCCTTGCTGTCTCGAAGCCCAATCAACACCTCATATTCTCCACCGGGAACATAGAACGCCCGACTGAGATACACGGAACCTCCATCCTTTGATACTTCAAGAAAAAATGCATCCTCAAAAGCAGGATCGCCTTCCCCATCATCATCATCCGATTCTTCAGTTGGAGAACTAAGATCTTGTACCTGCATATATACAGCCACAACGGATTCACCAATTTTTTCCGGATCAATGGTTAAGGTAAAAGGAATATGCGTATTGCCATCCGTGCCTTTTACAAATGTAGGAGTAAGCATAAAGGGATTGTCATGCGGAGCCTGTTCACCTTCCTGCGCCTCATTAACTAGATTCAAAAGACTTAACAATTCTTCTCTTTCCCATTCTTCAAGAACTGCCGGAGCTGATTCCTCATCATCCTGGGCAAAAAGCGGTACTGAAAAGATCAAAGAATTAACTAGTACAGCTATTAAAAAACCAAAAAACATACTTTTATTACTCATGGAAGGTAATCTCCTGTGCGGCCCTCATGAACTGGATTAAGCTTTTAAATAATAGGCGAGACATAATATCAAGTCAACACGTTCAAAGTTCGGCAAACTATTGGAAATACATAGCTTTTCTAGTAAAAACAATGCACGTGATATTATGGCACTTTTTAAGTCATGCCCAAAAAGCATTCACCGCTCGTTTTGGCCGTTCTAGATGGGTGGGGTTTAAGTCTAAACGAACGAGCTAACGCCATCGCCTTAGCTCGAACCCCAACTTTTGAAGAACTTCTCAACCATTACCCCCATTCACAATTGATTACAAACGGTGAGGCCGTAGGTCTTCCTCCAGGTCAAATGGGAAACTCGGAAGTCGGTCACATGAATCTAGGGTCTGGCAGGATCGTCTATCAGTACCTTACCCGTATTGACAAAAGCATCCAAGATGCAACATTTTTTAGTAATCCAGCCCTATCTTTATCTATGAATCGATGCAAAAACGATCTACATGCGCTTCATCTTATAGGTCTTGTTTCGGATGGAGGAGTACATAGCCACCAACGCCACCTCCATGCACTAATCGATATGGCTGCACAGCATAAAGTCTCAAGAGTTTTCGTGCACGTCATCACAGATGGACGCGACACCTCGCCTGTTGGTGGAATCGATTTTATTGCTGCACTCCAGCGAAAACTTGACACCCGTGGAGTCGGGAAAATAGCTAGCGTTAGTGGACGGTACTACGCTATGGACCGCGACAGTCGATGGGATCGCACAGAGCGCGCGTTCATCGCGATGACGAAAGGTGCGGGGGGTAAAACCTTCTCCGTTGATAATTACATCGAAGAATCATATAGGCTCAATATTACTGATGAATTCGTTGAACCAGCAGTCATTGTCAATCAAAGCGATCATCCTGTCGGATGCATTGAAGATGGAGATTCAGTAATATTTTTTAACTTTCGTTCAGATAGAGCAAGACAGCTTACCCGTGCACTTACTTTTGAAAATTTCATCGATTTCAAAAGAACAACCCGATTAAATATTCACTGTACAACCATGACAGAATACGATGCCACCTTTGATCAACCTGTGGCCTTCTCTCCAACGACCATGTCTGACAACTTAGCTGAGGTTTTGTCTCTTAATGGCCTTAGGAACCTTCGCCTCGCTGAGACTGAAAAATATGCGCACGTAACATATTTCTTTAATGGTGGAGAGGAACAACCTTATCCGGGAGAAGATCGGATCTTGGTACCCTCACAAAAGGTTCCCACTTACGATCTAAAACCTGGGATGAGTGCGAATAACATAACTACAGAGCTAATAAGAGATATTGAGTCCGGCCAACATGATGTCATAGTTTGTAATTTTGCCAATGCAGATATGGTTGGGCATACTGGTAAGTTGGATGCCGCCGTGGAGGCTGTTGCAACCGTAGATCAATGCCTCGCGAAAATCGTTACAGCAGTTCAAAACCATAATGGAACCGTTATTGTGACAGCGGACCACGGCAATGCTGAACAAATGTGGGATGTCGAGCGACAAGGTCCTCACACAGCCCATACGACGAATCCCGTTCCCCTGCTGCTCATTAATTCTGATTTTAAGGATCGGGGATTAAAGTTGAAAAATGGATCGCTTCGTGACGTTGCCCCAACCATACTCGGTCTACTTAAAATTAAGTCACCAAATGCAATGACTGGAACGGATTTACGAGAGTGGGCCCGATAATTAAGATTCCGTTATTCCACCTGTTGGCTTTCCTCGGCTGAGATACGCAACGACCTAAGAAACCTTCTATCAGTATCGGTTATCTTGATTTCAGAATCTGGTTGATCGATAAAATCTTCTTCTATGGGATTTTCTTGGGGCTTAGAGTCATCCTTACTGCCAAATGCAACCACCGCCTCAAGAGAAACCCGCATTTCGTACCCTTCGGCACGAGCTCTTTCATGACAAGCCTCCACTTGAGGATCTTCGCTTACGGCATCACCAATGGCATCAGCTAACTCCCTCGCCAGTCGATTCACGACATCACTCATGAAATTATCCTCCTGAACAACGCCGGGCTGGGGGGACCGGAGAAAAATAAAACCTATCGTCTTCGCGCAATTTACTCGGTGAAAAAACCAAAAAATAATTACATCAAAAAAGAACTAAAATCGGGGCAGATTGTAAACGGGTAAGAAAATGCTGTCAAGAAATAACCACACCATGTCGTATGTTTTTTGTTAAAACCCTCAATATAATGTGTGTCATGCTCGCTCTGTACGAATCTTATCTCAATCAAGAATTAGTCTATTTCCAGTATTTTTAGCATTACCTTGTAAAATCGTTTGAATAATTATGGCTTCAAAAACTTATTCTTCGTCAGATTTAAACAAATTTAACGCCGACCTCGATCTTGGATTACCTGGACAATATCCATTCACCAGAGGGATTTATGAGTCAATGTATCAAGGACGACTCTGGACAATGCGTCAATATGCAGGATTTGGAACGGCGAGTGAGTCTAATAAACGTTATCGCTATCTTCTTAACCAGGGCGTAAGCGGTTTAAGTGTAGCCTTCGATCTTCCAACACAAATTGGATATGACTCGAACCATTCTCTATCTTCTGGTGAAGTTGGACGAGTCGGAGTCGCAATTGACTCCATCGAAGACATGGCCGATCTTTTTGATGAAATTCCTCTGGAGCGCGTTTCGACTTCGATGACGATTAACGCAACCGCAATCATTTTATTGGCACTATATGTAGCTGTCGCGAAACGCCAAGGAAGTAATATTAGAAAGCTTGCGGGGACGGTGCAAAACGACATTCTTAAGGAGTACGATGCACGTGGAACTTATATATATCCCCCACGAGCTTCTCTTCGCATCGTAACAGACATCTTCGCTTACTGTGACAGCGAACTACCCAGTTGGCATCCGATCTCTATAAGTGGTTATCACATACGAGAAGCTGGTTCAACAGCGGCGCAGGAAGTTGCGTTTACATTTGCACATGCCGTTGCTTATGTAAAAGCAGCGATGGATAGAGGATTAGACGTTAATTCTTTCGGCCGCCGCCTGTCCTTCTTTTTTAATGCACATAATAATTTTCTTGAAGAAATTGCAAAATTTCGCGCAGCCCGTCGTCTGTGGGCACGGATTATGCGTGACAAATTTGGCGCCACTGAACCAAAAGCCCAGCAACTACGATTCCATACACAAACTGCGGGAAGCACACTGACCGCACAACAACCAGACAACAACGTCGTCAGGGTCGCTCTCCAAGCTTTAGGAGCAGTGCTTGGGGGTACACAGTCACTTCACTGTAACGGCCTTGACGAAGCGCTAGGCTTACCAACCGAGTCAGCCGCTCAAATTGCTCTCAGAACGCAGCAGATAATAGCGACAGAAACAGGGGTCGTAAAAACGGTTGACCCAGTCGGAGGCTCTTGGGCAATCGAAACGTTAACAACAAAAATTGAAAAAGAAGCCGAAAAATTAATTTCTGAAATTGATAATTTGGGTGGCGCCCTTCCAGCAATAGAAACGGGATTTATCCAACGTGAGATTCAAGAATCAGCCTATCAATATCAGAAAGCAATAGATTCCGGACAATCTATTGTCGTCGGAGTAAACCAATATTCAACTCCTGATCCAACACCTTTAGAAACATTAAAAATCGACCCAAATCTTGAAAGCGAACAAATAAATCGGCTCAATAAGATGAAAGCTTCACGAGATGAATTAGCCTGTGAAAATCAACTCAAAGCAGTTGAAGAGGCAGCGAAAAATGAAAGCAATCTTGTGCAACCGATTATTAGTGCTGTTGAAGCTCATGCAACTGTAGGTGAGGTGGCTGATGTGTTGCGTAAAGTATTTGGGGAATATACCGAACAAAACTGACAATCAGCTATGAATACTCTCTTTTTCGTCCCCTCGTAAATCTTTCTCTACCTTGCCATCTCGAACTTGAACAACCCGTTCCGCATGCATAGCGACATCGGCCTCGTGCGTAATGAGAACTATAGTATTCCCAGCACCATGAAGACGTTCAAATAACTTTATGATTTCATCACCCGTCTTAGTATCAAGATTGCCAGTTGGCTCATCTGCTAATAAAAGTGAAGGAGAGTTTACAAGCGCTCTAGCGATAGCAACGCGCTGCCGTTGACCACCTGAGAGTTCATTTGGACGATGAGACATCCTATCCCCTAATTCGACCATCTCCAACACTTCCACCGCGCGACTTTGACGTTGACGTCCGGCCATTCCAGCATAAATTAAAGGAAGTTCAACATTTTGGAGAGCGGTCGCGCGAGGAAGCAAGTTAAAGGTCTGGAAAACGAACCCAATCTCTTCATTCCGAATTCGAGCAAGCTCGTCATCATTCATCTCATTGACAGCCTTACCGTTAAGACAATAACTGCCACGTGTTGCCGTATCTAAACAACCTATCAGATTCATTAATGTAGATTTCCCTGACCCAGAAGGACCCATAATCGCTACATATTCACCACGATCTATAGTAAGAGATACATCTTGCAAAGCATGTATCTTCTCCTCACCCATTAAATAGGTTTTCCACAGACCTATTGTCTCTATCAGAGCCATTGTCTTAATTGTACAAATTGATTTAATGCTCCACCGAAAGCCACCACACTACCGTAGAAATCTTGTTCAAGACTATCAAGCGAAAATTTGATTTCTCAAAATCACCACTGCGCCCCGATCGAGAAAACTATTTACGAACGAGAATGGCCGGGTAAAACAATACCAAAACACTTAACAAGCCTGAAGTCACTTATTAGTCGTAGTACTCAAGGCCAAGATGAGTAATGAGATCTTCACCTCGCAGGTACCTCAAAGTGTTTTTCAGTTTCATGAGCTGAATAAACAGATCGTGTTCAGGGTAAACATCTGGAGAATGAATGGGACTTTTAAAGTAAAAAGAAAGCCATTCTTGGACGCCAGACATATCTGCTCGTTTTGCAAGATCGAGAAACAAAACAAGATCAAGAACAATTGGTGCCGCAAGTACACTGTCACGGCATAAAAAATTAATCTTTAGCTGCATTGGATAGCCAAGCCAGCCGACCAAATCAATGTTATCCCAGCCTTCTTTGTTATCTCCGCGGGGAGGATAGTAGTTTATTCGCACTACATGATGCAGATCGCTATAGAGAGAAGGGTACAAATCTGGCTGCAAAATATAATCTAAAACAGATTTTTTACTCTCTTCTTTAGTTTTAAAGGATTCTGGATCATCTAAAACCTCACCGTCACGATTTCCAAGAATGTTTGTAGAATACCAACCAGAAACACCTAAGAGTCTCGCCTTAAGCCCTGGCGCCATAATAGTTTTGATTAGGGTCTGACCAGTCTTGAGATCCTTGCCTGCTAGAGGCGCGTTCGTCTTCGCTGCCAACTCCGTCAAAGCCGGTATGTCGGCACTTAGATTAGGAGCGGCGTTAGCGTAAGGAATTCCTTCCTTAATAGCTGCATACGCGTAAATCATACTTGACGCAATTACTGGATCAGATGCCTCCAACCCCTTTTCAAAAGCGTCAAGCGATTGATGGACAGGTTTGGGCTCCAAGAAAATCTCTGTACTTCCACACCACACCATTACAAGGCGATCCAGCTGGTGCTTTTCTTTGAAAGTACGAATGTCTTGTATGACTTGCTCAGCTAACGCCTTTTTATTTTTACCTTTTTTAATGTTTGGGCCATTCAACCGCTTAACATACTGTTGATCAAAAACCGCTGGCCAAGGCTCAATGGCCTCTAATTCTGGACGTACCTTTTCAAGCATTTCAGCTTCTAGTACTCCAGCTGTCTTCGCAGCCGCATAACAATTTTCCTCAAAGATATCCCAACCACCAAAAACGAGATCATCTAATGAAGCCAGCGGGACAAAGTCACGAATCAGAGGAGAACGCCCCTCAGTTCTTTTTCCGAGTCGAATTGTTCCCATTTGAGTCAAAGAACCTGTTGGATCTGCCAAGTTCTTACGAAGTGCATAAACACCAGCAATAAAAGTAGTACTAACGGCGCCCAGTCCAACCAAGAGAACACCGAGGCGACCATTAGGATTGATAATTTCTTTAGGGCTTTTCACGGATGGAGAATATATCATTTAGTTCCTTCGCAACACTTTTCTGTTGCGAATATGTAAATTATTTTTCTATGAAACTACTAACTTTTCTTAAAAAGAGCCGCCCGAAAGAACTTGAGCGAACAATGGCTGGTATCAAGATCGGCGCAAGCGTGTTACAAATCGACGGAAAGGACAAAACTTTAGCAACGGCCCTAGCTTCATCTGTTGGGCTGAGTGGTGAATTCTTTGTTGTTGCTCAAGATTCACAGCAATTGGAGTCAATCAACCGTGCTGCGGCAAGCGCAGGTGTCTTAGTGGAAACCAAGATCAGTCAATTCACCTCACTACCTTACGAAAATTTCTCCATGGATCTCGTCGTGATTAAAGACATTCTTGGACAACTGAAACAAAACGACCGGGTGCTACTTCTCCAAGAGGTGCACCGGATACTGAAAATAGGCGCTCGATGTCTTGTTATCGAACCATCATTACGTGGTGGTTTGGGCGCACTGTTCTCACAACAATCACTAGACAAACAATACTTTCGGAACGGAGCCAAATTCTTTCTCAGATCAGAAGGTTTTAGAGGAGTCCGCGTGCTTACAGAAAGAGATGGACAAATTTTTACCGAAGCAACAAGAACCGAAGAATAATTTTACTTTCATTTCATTACACAAAATCGACCGACTAAAATCAGTGCCTAGATTGAAGAAACAACGGTTCACTAACTTAAGTTTTAATTTCTTTATTTATTTTCTTCTCTCAGTGATACAATTTTCGATTCTATGACCATCTCGTCCGGCCGTCTATTTCTGATCGACGGCAGTTCTCAGATGTATCGCGCATATCACGCGATTCAAAGTCTCACAAATACACAGGGAAAACCTACTAACGCTGTTTACGGCTTCGTGTCCATGCTTAGAAAACTACTCGAAGACCATCAGCCCGATTTCATTGCCGCGGCCTTCGACCTACCAGGACCAACTTTTAGAAACGAACTCGACTCCACCTATAAAGCGAACCGGGGCCCCATGCCCCCAGACCTTGCAGAACAGATTCCTTGGATTCACGAAGCATGTGAATCGTTGGGGGTTCCAGTCATTACTCTGAAGAAATACGAAGCAGATGATGTGATTGGCACACTGGCGATGCAAGCAAATGCGGATGGTCTAGAAGTAATTATAGTTTCCGGAGATAAAGATTTTTTTCAGCTTGTTGGAAACAGTGTGACCGTTTTTAATCCGAAGGAATCAGGATCTTGGTTTCGCCCCTCAGATGTGAAGAAAAAATTTGGCGTCGCACCAAATCAAGTGATCGACGTACTCGCACTTATGGGCGACTCTTCCGACAACGTGAAAGGTGTTCCGGGAATCGGTGCAAAGGGTGCGCGAGACTTAATTAATGATTTCGGTTCACTTGATGAAATCTTGAATAAAATACCGCACGTAAAAAAGAACGCGCACCGTAACGCGCTCATTCAACACAAGGACGAAGCCCTACATAGTCGCACCTTAGTTACCATAAAAACCGATGCCCCCGTGACATTTGACACGGAAGATCTGCAATATAAAGGACCAGACAGAAAACGCTGTTTTGATCTTTTTTCTCTGTTGGGCTTTAAAAGTTTAACGACAGCATATTCCCCTTCAAAAGTTTCCTCAAAGACCGATTATCAAGTGATCAACTCTCTGCCCGATCTTGAAAAACTTATTCGTGTGGCCAAAAATTCTGATCGGTACAGCCTGCACGTTATTGCTGACAAAACTCAAGCGAAAGAGATCTATCCAGTAGGATTGGCAATTTCTCTTAGAAAAGGTCACGGCCGTTACATACCACTCAATTTGAATAAGGTTGGTACAAAAAGTGCAGTTTCTAACGAAAAACTAATAGATCTTTTATCACCACTCCTAGCTGACAATTCGATACAAAAAACTGGGCACGACCTCAAATTTCTCAATTCAGCCTTATCACGCCACGGAGCGAGGATATCGGATTCTGATATTGACACGATGATTGTCAGTTATTTGTTAGATTCCACTCGAACAAACCACGACCTTGAAGCACTCGCACTGGAAATACTCGGACATAAAATAATCTCCACTGAAGATCTTTTGGGCCGCGGTAAAAAGGCTGGCACCTTTCAGGACCTACAAATTCCTGCCATCACGAAATACGCTTGTGAATGCAGCGACCTAGTGCTTCAACTTGGAGAAACTCTTTACACTTCACTTGTTAGTGAATCTTTAGAAGATTTATATCGAAATATAGAGCTACCTCTGATTCCCATTCTCGGAACCATGGAAAGTTTTGGTATCGGCATTAATACAACCGATCTGGCTGAGATGTCCACTCATCTCGAACAAGAACTCTCGTTATTGCAGGGAGACATTTACAAGTTGGCCGGCAGCGAATTCAATATAAATTCACCAAAACAGCTATCAAAAGTATTGTTTGAAGATCTCAATCTTACTCCAACGAAACGTACGGGAAAAACCCGCGTGGCATCAACTGCGATCGGAGTGCTAGAGGAACTCGCACTGACTAATGCAATCCCACGGAAAGTACTTGTTTGGCGAAGTCTTCAAAAACTTAAGGGAACATACATAGATGCGCTACCAAAAATGGTAAACAGCAACACGTCCAGAGTCCATACATCATTTAATCAAACTGTCACTGCGACAGGGCGGTTAAGCAGCAGCGAACCAAATCTACAAAACATTCCGATCCGAACAAAGATCGGACGCCAAATCAGAAGTGCCTTTGTTGCACCCCCTGAATCTATGCTGATTTCTGCTGACTATTCGCAGATTGAATTGCGAGTTCTTGCTCACCTTTCACAAGACGCCAATTTGATTGCGGCATTCAAGAGAAACGAGGATATTCATACTCAGACAGCACTTAAGATTTTTGGAACTAACAGTATTCTAGAAGCTCATGAACTTCGGCGGCGAGCCAAAATGGTCAATTACGCTCTCCTCTATGGAAAAACGGCTTTTACACTTGCAAAAGATATCGGCGTTACCCAAAAGTCTGCTCAAAAATTTATTGATGCGTATTTTGACGAATTTCCAAACGTGCGTTCATACATTGACCACACTCTTATTGAAGCTCGTAAACATGGTTTTGTTCAAACAATGTATGGACGAAAGAGAAAAGTACCTGAACTGACAAGTAAACATGGACAAATTCGGGCGGCTGCGGAACGAGTGGCCGTTAACATGCCAATTCAAGGAACAGCAGCAGATATTTTAAAAATGGCGATGATCGATATTCATAAGAAACTTCCCAAAAGCTCGATCATGATTCTTACGGTGCACGACGAGTTACTTTTCGAAGTGCCAAAAACAGCGTCAGACACCGTGACTGCTCTCGTTAAAGAACGGATGGAACAAGTGGTATCCTTAGATGTACCCTTGATTGTCGATATCGGTGCGGGAAACAACTGGAAAGACGCGAAAAGCTAAAGATATCATTCCTACCGTATAATCCTGGTATTGGTTGAACCGCTGGTTGTTCCTCGTTCCGCACATTCAATTTCACGAAGGGCCATCGATCCTGACGCCCTCAAGGTATTGCATCGACTTCGTAAGCACAAGCACACCGCGTACTTGGTGGGTGGGAGCGTGCGAGATCTTCTCGTCGACAGACATCCCAAAGATTTTGATATAGGAACGTCAGCACACCCTCACGAAATAAAAAAAATTTTTAAAAATTGCTGGATTATTGGTCGCCGATTTCGACTCGCTCACATTAAATTCGGGCCGAAGACCATTGAAGTGGCAACTTTTCGCCGACAACAAACTTCAGATGACATCCCCCATGCAGAAACCGAGCGTAGGAATATCCCGATTGCAGTAAAAGCAGTTTCCCTAGAATCTGAAACAAAAAAACGCCCCGTCATCAGGGACAACAATTTCGGTAGTGCAGAAGAAGACGCTTTTCGAAGAGATTTCACCGTTAACGGACTTTTTTACGACGTCGCGACCTTGTCTGTTATTGATTACGTTGGCGGGTTGACCGATCTTCGTAATCGCCTAATCCGTTCAATAGGTGACCCCAACGAGCGGTTTATCGAAGATCCTGTGCGCATGGTTCGGGCTATCTCGTTTGCGGCCCGTCTAGATTTCAGACTTGATCTTCCGATTCGCAAGGCCATCGAACGCCATAAGCAGGAAATCACCAAAGCCTCTCCAGCACGAATGACCGAGGAACTATATAAAATCCTGCGTAGCGGTGTATCCACTGCAACATACAAGCTAATGCTCAAGCTCGGTTTACTTGAATGCATCGCTCCAGAACTCGCCAACGGTGTCTCAAAACAAATGTGGAAATCACTGCAAGCTCTTGACAAATTCAGAAATAGATTTAGATCTTGCCCGTCGAGTTTAACCAATGCAATCTTGTTAGGTAGTCTCTTGAATCCGGTTAAACAGATCGACTTGAGACCGAAAAAGCAACGAGATGAACGGGAGGCTGGGGTTTCAATTGGACAACTACCCGTGGCAAAAAAAGACGTCGAGCGTTTACGTCAACTCCTTCTTCTGCAACCAAGACTACTTAAGAGTGAGCTTCCATCAAGAGTGCAAAAAAGACTCATGCACCGCAGTGCCTTTCAAGAAGCCCTGTCATGGATGACGATTCACACAAAAGCTAAAGACGCCTTAGATCGATGGGAAACGCTCGTCGCTAAACACGGGATACCCACTAAAAAAAAGATTGTTCGGCGACGTCGAAAACGTCCGCGAAATAAAATTCTTGAAATTACTAGTTGAACATTAGAACTTTTCTATGTGGAACTCGCTATCCACCTAGAAGTGCTTCCGTAATTTGTACGAACGACATTACAAAACCCAAAAACGTCAGAATAATTAAAATTAGTGTTGTCAGTAAAATTGGTGTGCCTTCGCGTTCTTCGTCGATGAATCCCATGAAATAGGCGGCGGACCATCCCCCCACAAATCCGCCAAAATGAGCCCAGTTGTTAACCCCGCGCATAATAAACCCCAGAACAAAAAGAATGATTGCCCACTGCCACAACTGACGTTCCATCGTGGAGACCCCTCTTCTACGGCCATAGACGATCAGCGCTGCCAGAAGGCCAAAAATTCCACCAGAGGCTCCAATGGTTGGACTGGCAAAACCAAAATTTGAGAGAGCACTCATAACATTGGAAAATAAGAATCCAGTAACTCCAGCCACATTGAATAAAACAAATGTTCTGGCTGGTCCAAAGACCTCAGTGCTCACAGGTGCCAAGTTTCGTACCCACATCATGTTAAATAAGATGTGCAACAATCCACCGTGTAAATAATTTGCCGTGAGTAAGGTCCACCACCATCCTTCACTCCACGCCACACCACCAGTCATACCAAGCTGATATAGAGCTCTGCTACCAGGCGACAAGATAGAAAACAGACCACCACCTGAAAAGATAGCCTCTGGTTGTAATAACAATGAAACCGCAAACATCGTCACACAGGTCATCAGAATCAACGACACCAAATCCAAACGTCGTCCGAACAATCCTTGGATGAACGGTGCCCATCCGAATAAACCAGGTCGCCATGCTTCGCAGTAAGGACACTTGTCCTCATTGATGCCAACAAGTTTCCCGCATGAGCCACAAACGACCGATCCCTGTGTCTGTCTCACATCTAGGAGAGTATTTTTGAGAGAAAGCGAAAGTATTTTAAAACTGCTTAAGACTCTTGCGCTTGATCGATAGTACGATACGGTTTAGCAAGTCCAAGTTTAGTCAACAAAAGAATAATGGGCCATGCCGGATCGAATTCAGTCCAAGTGTGACTGAATTTCGGGCTTCTTGGAAATCCGTGATGATTATTGTGCAACCCTTCTCCACCAGTAATTAACGCAAGTAACCTAATGTTTCTGGCCGTATTATCAAAATTCTTATAGCCACGATAGTGACATAATCCATTAATGGAAGAAGACAAAATAAAAACGTACGTCACACCATGAATAGCAGCAGCCAGTAATCCCCAGCCTACCCCAATTAAGGCACACAAAGAAACAATGCCGACTATGGGACCAACGAGTGTATGTCGAAACAAATGTCGCTCCCACCAATCATCAGCAATGTCCTGTGCCCATTTATCTAATAATCCAGGAGTCTTGGCTTCTCGCGCATAATGAAACACATTACCAATTTGAACTGACCAGAAACCTGCAAGTAATGGACTATGCGGATCTCCTTCTTCGTCGGTAAAAGCATGATGCTTACGATGCACAGCCACCCATTCACGTGTTGTTATACCTGTCACAATCCACAAAGCAAACCTAAAAACGACTTCGACCGCTGGGTGGAGGACTAAAGAACGATGAGTTGCCGTTCGATGTAAGAAAATTGTCGTTGAAAAAACGGCCACTTGGGTCAATATGGCTGCCACTAATAGCGCAAAGAAGAATGACATTAACACTCAAACCTCCAAAATTTGTTGCGATGGTTCCTTTTAAACACGCCCCCCACGAACACAACGCTTCACTGTAACACGAAACGCTATTTACCTGCGAAGCGCGCAACACTTAATATTTACCGCGTTAATAAGAGTTATCCAGTTTTCCTTTCAAAATCCTTCATAAAGGATAATAATGTGTCGACTCCCTCCTCAGGAAACGCATTGTATATCGAGGCACGAAGACCCCCAACCGACCGATGCCCTTTTAATCCTACAAGTCCGGCATTGGTAGCCTCCGTTAGAAAGCACTTCTCCAATTCCTCATTCGGTAATCTAAACGTAACATTCATCAACGAACGACTATCAGGATCGGCAGTGCCCTGGTAAAAACTACTACTGTCGAGGATCGAATAAAGTTTTCCGGCTTTTCGTTCATTTGATTCCGCAACGGCTGTCAACCCACCTTTTTGCAATAGCCACTTCACAACGAGACCTACTATATAAATGGCAAACACCGGTGGCGTGTTATACAACGAAGCGCTGTCCGCAAACGTTGCGTAGCGCAGCATCGTTGGAACTCGTTCAGGCAATTCTTTTTTTCTGATAACTTCATCTTTCACGATGACTAAAGTCACCCCAGCAGGGCCAAGATTCTTCTGAGCTCCTGCATAAATCAACCCGTGTCGACTAACATCAATCGGACGACTGAAAATGTCAGACGATGCGTCCACTACTACTGGAGAAGTGTTCGAGACGGGTGGAGTAGATCTCCACTGTGTTCCAAAAATAGTGTTATTGGACGTGATGTGGAGATATTCAGCGTCGCTCGAAAATTTAAGTTCGTCCTCCGTTGGAATTCTGACAAAATCTTGGTCCTCACTCGAACCCACGATCTTGACAGAACCGAATCGCTGAGCCTCTTTCAATGCCTTCTTTGACCAAGAGCCTGTAATCACATAATCGGCTGATCCATTTTCTGAAAGCAAATTAAGAGGCACCATCGCAAACTGCTGCGTTGCACCTCCTTGGAGAAACAACACATGATAATCGTCAGGCACATTAGCCAAGGTCCTGATATTGGCAACAGCAGAATCAAAAATCTCTGATACTTCTTTAGAACGGTGACTCATCTCAAGAACAGACATACCTGCATCTGGCAGAGACCTCAAATAACGTGCAGCCTCATCAAGAACAATCTCGGGAAGAACAGCAGGACCAGCACTAAAATTAAAAATTCGTTCGGTGTTCATAATGCAAAATGTTTGACCAGCTTGTTAGATCTCATGAATTAGTAGTCCGTCCCTAAGTTTGGGTTCGAACCAAGTCGATTTCGGTGGCATGATGTCACCTGCATCCGATACGGCAAACAGTTCATCAGTTGTTACTGGATAGAGTGAAAAAGCAACCGCCGCCTGACCACGATCAACTATCTCTGCAAGGGTTTCCGTTCCACGCGCACCGCCAACAAACGCTATGCGCGGATCTGTTCGAACATTTGTCACATTCAATAAGGGTTCGAGTAGCTGATCTTGCAATCTCGCCACATCAAGACCAACGGCAACACCTTTTGAACCATCAACCGGTAAAAGCTTGACAGAGTACCATATTCCTGCGAGATACATGGCCACAAAACCTCTCTTTGGAGCAGGATTTCCATTAATCTGTACCTCAAACTTTTTTTGCACATCATTAAGAAATGCAAGCGTTGTTTTTCCGTTGAGATCACAAAGCGTGCGATTGTACGCTTGGATCTTGGTTTCGAAGTCTGGAAACGCCACACCGAGCACAAAGTCCGCCTCACAAATGTTGCCATCGCCTCCTGCAGCTAGTTTTTCTCTAGTCCTCGCTGCACTCGCAATACGGTGGTGTCCATCAGCAATATAAAGGACAGGAACCTGTTGAAATGCTCTCACCATCTGATTCTGATAGTCGGCGTTAAGTCTCCAAATAGTATGCCTAACACCATCCGAAGCAGTAATCTGAAACAAAGCTTTTCCATTACAAATCTGCTCAATTAACGCAGTAATGTCGGGAAGCGTTCGATAAGTAAGAAACACAAGTCCAGTCTGTGCCCTCAGAGCTGCCATGTGTTGTGTTCTGTCATCTTCTTTGTCGGGACGCGTCCGTTCGTGCTTACAGATTAAACCTCGCTCATACTCCTCAAGGGAATAGCACGCGGCAAGTCCTGTCTGCTGATGACTTTCAGAATTCAAACGGTAAACATAAAGTGAATCCGTCTCTTCTACAACAAACGGTGCTTTCTTCTTTAGCTCTTCGAAATTCTTCGCTGCAGATTGGTAAACCTCTTCGCTATAGGGACTTACATCTGGGGGAAAATTAATTTCAGACCTAGACACATGGAGAAAGCTAGTCGGGTTTCCCTCAGCAAGATGTTTTGCTTCATCTCTAGAAATAACGTCATAGGGTACTGCTGCAACCGCTGCTGCTGCGTCGGGTTCTGGTCGAAGAGCTCGAAATGGACGAATATGGGCCACGTTATTTAGTACAGCCTCTCTTACACCTAATTGGTTAATTCAATTTTCTCGCGTGTAGATATTGACGAATGCATGCGTAAACGTGCCTGATCACGACTTGCAAAAAAATCAGCTAAATATTCCTCAGGCACCGGATCTCCGGGAGGTAATTTACGATGTTCGAGAAGAGGGTTTACAAATGTCCCATTCTTTCGCATCCGGTAATCTAAATGGGGGCCAGTTGATAACCCTGTGTTCCCTACTTTCCCTATTTCTTGCCCTTGGGTAATTCGTGCGCCCGCAACCACACCTTTCCCAAAAGCTGAAAGATGAAGATAATAAGTCTCATATCCATTGGTATGCCGCAGTCGCACCATATTTCCCGAGCCACCACTTCGTCCCGCTGAAACGACTCTGCCATTAGCCACTGCGATCACAGGCGTTCCCGTTGGGGCACCATAATCAACTCCCAAATGAGGCCGATGAACTCCCAGCACAGGATGCAATCGTCGATAAGAAAACCGCGATGTGACTCGAGGTTCAAATTTGAAAGGAGACCGGAGAAACAATCGCTTTAAGGAACGCCCCTGTTCATCGTAATACAACACTTCATTATCCTTAGGCAAAACGTATCGGAAAGCTTGCACAAGTCGGTCGTCATTAACAAATTCGGTCGCGATAACATCACCATAACCAGCAAATTCACCTTCACGAAATTGCTTTTCAAAGAGAACATTGAATCGATCCCCTTGCCGCAGATCATTATTGAAATCGATTTCACCACTGAGCACTTCCGCCATCATAATGCCCAACATTACATTCTCCCCGGATCCGTTTAACGCAGCGACCAAAGAACTACTCTGTGCATTTATAGAGCCTGTTACTGCCAACTCTAAAGTTTCTTTTGTATATGCAACCAGCTCAACATTAAAGGACGAACTGGAGTGCGGCTTTAGGACAGCCTGTAAAAAGTGATCGTTATCTATGTGATATTCAAATCGCCGTAGCAATCCATCATCGGCAATTACAAGGCTATATTGATTACCAGCCCGGATCCGGCGCGGGTCAAAGACAGGTCTCATCGTCTCAATAAGTCGCGCACTCAACCTTCCGCCAAGACCGTGATCAGCAAAAATACCAGCTAAAGTTGATCGCCGCGGGACAACCCCCGTAATCACATGTGAATCAGGTTCCAAAAAGATGTCGCCAGCTTCGGTTCTTGGTAGTTCTTGAGTAGGTTCCTCAGACCAGACATGCCGGTTACAAGAAGCCGTTAATAGCATGGCTGCAAGAACGACACACGATTCAAAAGAAAATCTATACATAAAGATCTTTTGACTTTAACACAAGAATAAAACGAAACATGTTGCGGTCTAACTAAAAACGCCTAAAAACTGATCGAAGTATCTTTAATCCCATCGGAGGAAACCAGTCACTTCAACTGTAATGTCTCAAGTGTTTTCTGAACCTTTTCAGCATGACCCAAGGATTTAACTGACCGCCAATGGTAAACCACGATGCCCTTGTCATCGATTAAAACAGTGGAGCGAACAACCCCGATTACTTTTTTTCCGTATAAATTTTTTTCTCTCCAAGCACCATATGTTTTCATGGCAGTGCGTTTAGGGTCAGAAAGCAAACTAATACGGAGGTTGTGCTTTCTGATAAAAGCACGGTGTTTTTCAGGCTCATCCGGACTACATCCCAATACAACAGAATTTAATTTTTCGAAATTCTTAAGTTCGTGTGAAAATTCACAGGCTTCAGTTGTACACCCAGGCGTGTTATCTTTTGGGTAAAAATAAAGCACTACCCAGTTTCCTAAAAACTGACTTAAACGAACTGTTTCCTCATTTTCGTTCTGCAGGGAAAAAGCTGGAGCTCGGACGCCTACCGTAATCATTTCATTCTCCTAAACACTTAGTTTATAAATTGAAAATGTTACCAACCTAGAGGTCCATCCAGATGTATTCATCTCCCTGACCACGTGGCAGCACCACACCCACATCTGCAGCGTCGGCATAGCCCAACTGGTGCAGAGTCTTTAAACACGAATCAACATGGAGTGCTGGAATGCTAGCCATCAAACCTCCAGCTGTTTGTGGATCAAAAAGCACTGGATATACCGTCCCTGCCTTTGCCTGTTCGTGATTCCCAATAGCGTCACAAACTCGAAGATTCTCTGGATATAGAGAACTATGCATTCCGTTTTTCAACGTGTCTTCAACCCCAGGCAAGATCGGAATCGACTGTAAGTCAAGCTTCACCTCAACCTTTGAAGCACGCACCATTTCAAGAAGATGACCGGCTAGACCAAAACCAGTGATGTCCGTACACGCTGTGGCTCCGTGATCGCGCAAGCAGTCAGCCGCCTTTTGATTTGACTGCAACATAGAACGTACGGCTCCGTGAATCCACACACCCTTGGCTCTTAGACGCATATGTGCAGCAAATAGAGTCCCAACTCCAAGAGGCTTGGTCAAAATAAGGTGATCTCGTGGCTCCATGCCACCTTTTCTCAGAAGCAAGCCCGGATAGCCCACACCACTGACGGCCAAACCCAACATCAGCTCATTGCCTTCAATCGTGTGCCCCCCCACCAAGGCTGTGTTGGCCTCGTTAAGCGTCTTAATAGCACCGGAAAGCAGTTCTTCTAACATTGCCTCCATCTTTCGTTGCGGAGCCATTGGTAAGGTGACAATGGCCAAGGCGCTAACAGGATCCGCACCCATGGCATAAATATCTCCAAGACAATGATTGGCTGTAATTTGACCGGCAAGGTAAGGGTCATTCACTATCGGAGGAAATGCATCCACAGTCCTTACCGCTACCATCTCATCTGACATTCGTTCGACGGATGCATCCTCAAAGGAGTTCAACCCCGCAATAATTTCGTCTCTCCTAATAGGTTTCAGCCTTGGTAAGACACGGTCGAGCAAATTTGATCCAACCTTGGAACCGCATCCCAAACACCGAATATCTAAACCTGACAATCTGCGCAACTCATCCGGAGAAGCCAGTTGTTCTAATTTTTTTGACGATGTCTTGAGAGAACGGCTCATCTCTGGGAGATGGCTAAACTGTCTCATGAATCGTCGGTCAATTCGATCTTTCCATTTCCATACCCATCGCCCTTCAAGAGCCCATATTCCTCGAGAAGCTACCGCATATTTATCTCCTGTACTAATTAAACTGAGGAACCGTTTTTGTGGCACAAATCGACGCAGCGACTTTTTGAATAATGCCCGTCTTAAATTCCTTTCTAGTGGTGGCCCTTGGCGAACCGCAAAAACACCTGCCTTCTCACGTGGATAATTAACCACTGACGCGATGTCTCCAGCTGCAAACACCCCTGGATGAGAAATTGATTGCAGGGAATCCGCAACTTTGATGAATCCGTCGTTATCAACTGCGAGCCCGGCTTCTGCAGGCCACTTTTGTGCTGCCGCCTCGGTCGCCCAGAGAATTTCATCTGCAGCAAATGAAGTTCCGTCCTTCAGCTCAATCGTTCCAGTATGAACAGCGGAGACAGGCGCTCCTGCGTGCAGTTGAATGTGGCGACTCCGGAGAATTTCAACAAATTTTTTTCGAACTCGAGCGTTATGAGTTGGCAAAATATATTTGTTACCACTAAACAAATGAAAAACTGGTTCAACTTGTCGAGAACCTTGACCTGCTAAGAATTTCTTAACCGTATGCTGAACGGCCAAGATCAACTCGACGCCTGCAGCACCTCCTCCAACTACGCCAATTTGCAAAGCGCGTTCGGCATCAGCAATGCGCAGTTTCAACTGCTCCCACCGGTGAACCAATTTAGCAATTGGTTTGACGGCCACAGCATTTACATCCGAGCCTGGGACACTAAGAACTGGTGTTACACCAATATCTATAGACAGCACATCGTAGGAAAGCGGCGGCCTTGCACGACAAAACACAGCTTTGTCAGAAAGATTCAACCCGATCGCCTCTTCATGAATGAGACGTGCCCCGGCAAACTGGGCAAGCTTCAGAAGATCAATATGCGCATCCTCAAAATCATAATGACCCGCTATCACACCGGGCAACATACCGGAATAAGGAGTTTGTATATCGCGAGTCACAAGAGTTAGTCGAACCCCTGGAATCGGATTCATACCAAACCTCTTCAACACAATGACATGGCTGTGACCGCCCCCGACAAGCACCAAATCTTTAAGTGTATGTGGCTGAAGATCATTCATCAGAGCAATCACCGCTTCCCTGATTGGACACATGAGCGACGAGTCTGTTAATACCTTCTTTAAACGTAGGTGGTTCAGACATCAAACTGACAACTAAAAATGTTTCATCGGGAAAATCAAAAAAATATCCAGGATGCACAAGCACGCCTTTATGTTTCAGCAAATCGATCACGACAGACTCATCATCCAGCCCAGATAGCACACGCAGCACAGCGTACCAGCCTCCGCCTACAGGAAGAAGTTGCAGGGAAAAATTCTTCGGTATCATCTTTTTAAGTGTGCCGTAATTTTTATAAATACGTTCTTTGATTCTTGCAGCAATGGATCTTCCAACCTCAAAAAATTCTTGCGTGGCGACTTGAGAAAAAGTATTAACCGAAAGATACGTATCACTAATTAGCTCAAGCCTCTCAAGAGCAGGCATCGTTAATGGTTGTGGCCCATTTACAATAATCCATCCAAGTTTTATCTGCGGAAGACCGCATGCTTTTGAAAACCCACCAAGAACAAACGTCAGCACTTCTGAAGTGTGATCAAGGATACTTGGACCACGTTTTTGATCGCCCGTCATGCTATACACACCGAATACCTCATCTACAATCAGCGCCAACCCTCTCTTTTTGCAAACTTGAAGGATCCTGTTAAATTCATCGCGCGAAACGAAAGAACCTGTCGGGTTGTTTGGATTAACCACTACTACTGCTCGGACCTCGGAATTTATCGCGCGCTCAAAGCCCGCGAGATCTATCTTCCAAGAGCCTTCATAACCAAGTTGATAAGGAATCGTGACAACCCCTTCCAAGCTAGTTAAATGCTCAAACAATGGATAACCCGGTCGAGGAACGAGTAAAGCGTCGCCAGGGTCACACAATAATTTACACAGGTAACCATAACTTTCACTAGTACCTGTCGTAAGTAGGATCTGAGATGAAGAAACCTGTATTTCCAGACTTTTCAGATACCTAGCCACAGCATGCCGCGCCGACAAAAGGCCGTACGCTTCGGGTTTATATCGCCCAACCTCGAACCCGGCAATCTCTCTAAGAAAATCATCAGGAAGTGTAAATCCCACTTCTGTGGGATTTGACACTGTCAGATCTATAATCGTGTCGACATCTGAGCCAAGTTCGCTAATACAACGACTCACAGCATTCACTGTCAAATCGCGAGGAATTCTTAAGGAAAACATACTTTTCTAGAGATAGACGTCAACTTAATGTTAAATTCTCTTAATTAGCTACATGAACCAAAATTTTCATTATTTACGAGACTCCATTGTGTTACAAACTAAACGTATATTTACCTCCAAACCACAGATAAATAAAACTTTATGCTGGGGAATGCTCCTTGTTTCCACAGTTGGAGCCTATTTTGAATCTACAAAAGCTCAAACTGATCAATTCAATGGTCAATCGGATGCCATCTTAACAAGTCCCAGTGGAAATGTTGTTGCTATCTCGCAATATCGAATAGAACCCAACTCCGTTGACAAGGATAATCTCTGGAAGGCCGGAAAATTGCACATTAACACAAGAAACAATACTGCCTGGCCTTCTCAATCAATCGATCAAATCACTGTAATAGAAATCGAACGTAACCTTAAACATGAAATACTGGCCCCTTTTAATACAACTTTAGGTTGGATCAGATATTCACCTGACGAACGTTTTCTTTCGTACGCAGTCCTCAGAGATACGGGTTTGGAACAGTGGGTGCTCGATATCAATAGTGGAATTCCTCGTCCCCTTACATCTGCATCATTGAACGCAACATCCGGAGAACCCTGCCAATGGCTTACAAACAGCGCGGGCATGCTATGTAAATTTCTTAGATCCGCCAGAGGTTCACCCCCCACCACAGATACTCATTCAGAGGATACAGACACAGAAACGTTTTCCTATTATTTCACGAGCCAGCTCGCAACAATTGAACTCAGCACGGGACGACGAACCAATGTTGGCCGCCCAGGTTTTTACGAACAAGCCACTTTGTCTCAAGACGGAAAAACTATTATTGTGGTAATACTTCGAGAACCAGGCTCCACACTGATGACATCATTTCCTGAAAGTCGTCTAATTGAACGATGGGACCACAGCGGCAAAGTGTTACTCAGTTTTGACGCTTCTCAATCGCAGATTGTTCCTTGAAGGAGTGCGCACTACTTACTTAGTGCGGTACAATGGAATTATTAGCAATCATTACAAAAAAGGACCGACATGGGAGAACATACAGAAACACTTAGCGATAACAACTTCGATCAATCAGTTATTAAATCAACAGTTCCCGTGCTAGTCGACTTTTGGGCTGAATGGTGTGGCCCTTGTCGAATGATAGCACCGACGGTGGATGAATTAGCGCAAGATTACAAAGACAAAATTGTCGTCGGCAAACTCAATGTTGATGACAATCCAAATACTGCTATGCAGTTTGGTATTCGTTCTATTCCTACTTTGCTTCTCTTTAAAAATGGCGAGGTAGTTGAATCGATTGTAGGCCTTGCAGACAAAACAAAACTACAGGCAGCAATAGATAGTGCTCTTCTGTCTGAAAACTCTGCCTAAAACACTTAACTTGAGATGCTTTTGATAAAAGCATCGATGCCGGCTTGGGCTACTTCCTCGTCTTGATCAGGATGGCCCGAGCTGCATCCAACGCCACCAACAATCTGATCATTAACAAATAAAGGCACCCCCCCAGCAACGATCATAAACCGCCCCTGATTACTCACATGAATACCAAAAGCAGGCCCGCCTGACTGACTTACCTCTCCGTAAGCCCTAGTAGAACGACGAGCTGCTGCCGCTGTAAAAGCTTTATTAATTGCAACGTCAATACTTGTTATTCGAGCATCATCCATACGATGAAACATCAACAAATTCCCGCTATCGTCAGTAATAGCAACATCCATATCTACTCCGATTTCACGGGCTTTAGTTTCCGCTGCTTCCATAATGACACGCGCATCATCCAACGTAAGTTTAGGAACTGTTTTCACTTTTCCTCCCCGAAATTAGTTTACGGCTGAACCGCCTCAAACATAAATTGATCTAATATATTATTGCGATCAGCAAGTTCCCGTTCACCAACTGGAAAATCATTGGCTTGAAACATAAACGCCAAGATATCAGCCTTCTGTGCCCTCGTTACCGCCGAAGGATTCTCCTGTGGCATTGAAATCCTTAAACGTTCAAATAATTGGCCGACGGTTAATCCACTCCAGTTCCACACAAACTCACCACCCACTAGCCCAGGAGCCAAGTCGCCTCCGGATAAGTCCGGGGAATGGCAGCTTGCACACCACTCTTGATATAACACTTCCCCGCGTGCTGCCTGTGTTGAAGTATAAATACCGTCCCACACTGTCTTTGACTGACTCAATGCACTAGAAGAGTTCACCACCAGCAATCCAATAAAAGAGACAATGGCACTTCCATAACATACTCGCATCTATATCCTCGACAAATGACAAGAATCTTAATTGAAAATTTGCAAATCGATCGACCGGCCCATCGCCGCATATCCAAATATGTTTGGATGGATACCATCGCAGTCATAATTTGAATCGATCAGATCCATGTTTTCAGCATCTTTAACGACTAAATCAAAGTCTAGCACTGCATCCAATACATCATTTTGTCGAATCCACTCATTAATGTTGTGACGCCGTACGTTTTCTTCCTCTCCAAACCCTAAGTCAGCAGGTAACCCGCGTCTTGGTCTCGGATTTCGTGGAATGATGGTCGCAGCAATGACCTTTAAGCCCTTAAACTTTCCTCGGGTTATGATCTCCTCAAGGCCTTCTATAACTTGTTGTGACGTCGCTCCTCTTCGAAGATCATTAGTACCAAGAAACACTATTAAATGTGTGATTCCAGAAAGACTCAGAACATCCCTGTCCATGCGTTCGACAGCAGGAGTACTTGTCACGGGCGGCACACGAATCGCCGTGTTCCCACCAATCCCAGCGTTAATCATGCCGAGACGAGGGCTGCTCATAGATTCAAAGAGTCGTGTGTGAAGAACATCCTCCCACCGGTCATGTCCGTCTACGGTCGCACACGATCCATCTGTGATTGAATCGCCAAATGCAACAATGGCACCAGCCGCCGAAGAAGAAAACACTTCCACAGCAGACAACCAATGCATCGATGTGGTCGTTAACACGTATGGTTCGCCATTAATGTTTGCAGTCCGATCGCCAGCACCTGTTTCCGTGATATAGGACGTTGTAATTGCACCTCGGTGAATACTGCTTCGGACATTTGCATCGGAAATATACAACGTGACCGCGAGACTCTGCTCTGCCTGAACGGATAGTGTTATGGGATCACTAATAACATAATTACCTGCGTCAATCCTCACTCCATCTGAGCCTGCAAATCGAATCTCTCTGAGCGAACCTTCAACTAATGACGCCGTAATGTTTTGTATACCTATCGAAGCTTTTTTAATCTGCAACGCCTCCTGCCCATAAGTATTTTCAAGCCTAATCCTCACACGATCTCCAGAAATCGACGACCGCGCTATCAGACGGATTGACGCATCAGTCAACGACCAATCTTCAGGTGATACACCCTGCATAGACGAGCCCCACGAAGCCACCCACTCTTGGGCTGTGACTATCGCATGCACGTTGAAGACAAAAAGAAAAAGAAACATACAAAACATACTTCGAATCGTTGGTCGTTTAAGATGTTTCATCCGTGCACGCTCCTACTACATAAAAAGTATCAGGTGTTGTATACAGTTATGGCACCGAAATTGCCAACAGTATAATTGTGTCTCCCCAGTGCATCCGCAATTCGGCATCTTTCTTTTCAACAGTCGAAAAGTAGAATGCCAATGTTTCCATGTGCTCACCGATTCTCGGGATAACTGTAAGTCGAAGCTCCTCATGTTCCTCGCCAGGGTACGGCTGATGATAAACGTCTGCGGCACGATTAAACATGACCTTCCACTCGTTTCGACCAGGAATCATCCAAATGCTGTAATCACCTTTCTGCAGCGAAAATCCGTTTACAGTAACGGAACGGCTAAAGGAGACTTTTGTTGCATCGTTGGCACCAGGATTCCAGATTTCATCGTATGGAACAATGCCACCAAATAATTCTCTTCCTCGAGCGACAGGACGATCATAAGTAACATTAATTTCTGTATTGGCGACAGCTTGAAATATGGAACCACTTTGGCTCGGTTTAACCTCATCTAGCGGGATAACATCCGAGACAGTGGGAACTGAACTGGGTTCAGGAACTTCGCCTATATCGTTATTTTGACAGCCGTGGAGCAGGAGACAAGCAAGAAGAATACAGTTTAGATAAAAGTGCCGTTGAATATTCACATCGCCCTCACTTATTGTCTGATTGACGACTCCTTGCGGGGAAAACGTTCGTCGAGCATCGCAGTTTTATAAGCAAAAACAGCTGCTACGATCGCCATCTGTATTACATCTTCTTTTTGTACTCGGTCAAAAAAGTCCATGTTTGAGTGATGGGTTCGGGAGTTATATTCCAGACGATCCTGCATGAACTGAAACCCAGGCAGACCAACTTCGTCAAAGGAAATATGATCAGTGCCCGTGGGAGAACGCAAACCCAACGTTGACACGCCAAGGTCTGCTAGCTGGCTTAACCAAGGTTCTATAATTCTTCCGACTGCATCATTATCCTGTAACCACAGACCACGGACTCTTCCAGCGCCATTATCAAGATTGTAGTAAGCAGATAACAAGGCGTGCTCCGGTTTACGTAATCCGGCTCCTCGATCAGAGAAATGATGTCTTACGTACTCTCTTGATCCCAATAGACCCTGTTCCTCTGCTCCCCATAACGCAATTCGAATAGTTCGCCTAGGAACAACTCCGACCGCCTTTAAAATCCTCACCGCTTCCATCATCGCTGCAGTTCCAGCAGCATTGTCTGTAGCACCTGTAGCCGCGTGGGTCGAGTCAAAATGGGCACCCAATATAACTATTTCGTGGGCCAGATCCGAACCAGGAATTTCACCGATAATATTGAAACCGTTTAGTGTCTCCTCTTCTTCATGAAAACGCGCACTGATATTAATTTCGACTCGTACTTTCAATCCTCTTTCTAAAAGTCGAACCATCCGATTGTAGTGTTCCACTGCTATCGTCGCGGATGGCACCACGATACCGGCGTCTTTATCCCAAGAACCACCTCGACCAACAAACACAGTTCCTCCATCCGTTCGTTGGGTAGGCCAAGAAAGACGACTCCCACTCGGAGCTCCATTGACCATAAACACATCACTGCCTCGATCGATAACAGCGACCACTCCTTCATCAACGTAGAATTGTCGAAGTTCCTCCAAAAATGTGCTTGTCATCCTCGGCGAAGCGTAGCCCGTCCTCGCCGAAGTCCTGTCAATCGGAACTTCTGCCTTTTGTAGTAAATTGTCATCCATCCTCAAAACCAGTTCACCTTCAAGCATCCAAACTTCACGTGCAAGTTGCGGAAGAACAATTTTTCCAAGTAATTTTCCTCGGTACTGAGCGAAATCCTGTCGCGTCTTAATATCAATGCTTACAACATC
>CEUS01037619.1_pt1 | contig 67507 bp, 60 predicted proteins | sample 427031 | NCBI WGS metagenome assembly CEUS01 (sample SAMEA2622837, study PRJEB7988) | marine metagenome | biome: marine biome (ENVO:00000447); feature: marine epipelagic mixed layer (ENVO:xxxxxxxxx); material: "saline water (ENVO:00002010), including plankton (ENVO:xxxxxxxx)" | depth 140 m
AGGTTAAATCCACAATCGGGTTTTGTGCATACCCAAGCTTTATAATGAATCGGCGCTCCTTGACTCCCAAAATCTGATAACGGAACAAGATCTCCCGAATTACACTGCTGACATTTTGGTAAATACATACTCTCCACTGGGGCCTCCTCCCTACCTAAAAAACTTTGCGAATTATATCACCATATAGAATATAGTTACAAGTATTATTGAATTTAATAAGCCTTATAAGATTCCTGCCTGTCGAGTAATTTGAATCCATTGTCATAAAAAATACCCTTTTTAGTCGTATTTGATAAACTAGAATTTGTTATTTCATTGTAAACTCTAGACTGTTCCATTAGAGGGAAGTCCGTTCCAAAAATCACTTTGTCATAACCAATAATGTTATCAATTACGTCAAATACATCTGAATCATATATAAATGGCACTGCAGCAGTATCAAAAAAAACATTTTTCATTGCCCTAGATACCTCTGGCATGAAATTGTAAAACGGTAAGCCCCCTCCTAAATGAGCCAATATTATAACTGAATCAGGAAAATTGGATATGAATCTATATAAAACATCTGGTGTTGTATTTCCTTTACCGGGATAATCATGACCCAAGGGTTCAGAAGCATGAACAAGTACCGGAAGATTCAATTCAAAACATTTGTCCATTAAAGGTTTCATAAGCTTTTTATTTGCTAAATCATACCCTTGAGAGGATGGATGTAATTCACCAATTCCTATTAACCCTTCTCTTGCGCATCTGTCAATTTCATCTAAAGCACTGCTACCCCACAACGGGTTCACAGAAAAGAAACCTTTCAAACGATGAGGATACCGTTTCACTGAATCAATAATATAGTTGTTAGACATTCGAGAAAGTTGTTCATTATTCCAGCCTATTCCCAAAACAACCGAAATATCCACATTGTTCTTATCCATAGACTTTATTAGCATTTCCGATGAGGCCATAATGGAATTCTTGCCTGAAAACAAATCTTTCAAAGTATCATCTTCATCTAATAACACTGCTTTATTTTGTATGATATAGGGAGGAAATATATGTGAATGAAAATCTAAAATCATTAATAAGAATCTTATTTAGCAATAATAGTTTCTATCGAGTGTAGAATTTTTGTAGTAACATCTTTGGCGTCAAGTTTGCCGTCAATAATCAACCACCTATGGGAGTCCTTTTCTGCTAACTGCAAATAGCCTTCTCTTACCCTTTTATGAAAACTCTTTTTTTCTTCACTATCAAAGTTTTGTTCAAATCTGTCTCTCTTACCTGAGTTTCTATACATCCCAACTTCTGGATCTATATCCAAAAGAATCGTTAAGTCTGGAACCAAATTGTTGGTTGCTACACTATTGATTTTTTCAATCAATGTTAATGGCATTCCTCTACCATATCCCTGATATGCTAAAGTCGAATCCGTAAATCGATCACATATTACGACTTCTCCTCGCCTCAAGGCAGGGACTATTTTTTCTTCCACAAGTTGCACTCTGGAAGCGTTGAATAGCAGCAACTCAGACGAGGGATTCAATGGAAAATTGCCGAATTTCAGGATTCTTCTAAGCTTGTCTCCTAAAGCAGTTCCCCCAGGCTCTCTGAGCAAAGTAACTGCGATGCCCTTTTTTTCTAGGACAGATTTAATACTCCGAGATTGGGTGCTCTTACCACCACCCTCACATCCTTCAAGTGTGACAAATATGCCTTTGCCCATATTATTTCCTAGCTATAGTAACCCGTCGCTTAGGTTCTTTTCCAACACTAAAAGATGCCAGCCTCAGATCCTCTGCTATCTGGTGTTGAAGCTTCCTAACATATGAGGTTTGAGGATTTAAAACTACTCTGTCTTCTCCGGCTTCTATCTGTTCTGCAGCTAACGAGGCTTCCTGAATAGCCACTTCTATATGTTGTATATTGCTGTTTTGTCCGCTCAAATCGTTAAGGAATTCTCTTATCTGCACCGTTGAGTTCCTTTTTAGGACTAATATTGATTTGCCAGAGTCTTCCGCCTTTTTCAATAGTTTCGGCATCGTTCTGAAAAACTGTTTAGTAGTAACCACCAATTCAGCTCTGTCCAAGTCATCAACCAAATCTATTGGCATTTGATTTGATTCAATTAACTGAATGATTTTGCCTCTATTTATGCCAAACGGCAAAATTTTCGTGGATTTACCATAACTGGTGTTTGTAATTGGCCTGTTAACTTCGACGTTTGTTTGATTCGATTCGATTTCTGGATTATCGACATCGGTAGCCTTAAACGTACCATTCGTGTCTAACCATCTTTTTTCGGGTAAATAACTTTGTCCTCTAAGAATCATGTCTACAACTTTACCGACATTTTGATGTATAGATACTTGATCCCAATTCTGTATTTCCACTACTAAAGGAAACGTCGGTATTGATTTCCTTTCTAAAACGGATTTTCTAGTTCTTCGTCTTCTGGCTTCATCATCCCCCAAGGTTACCGTTTGTATGCCGCCTATAAGATCACTCAAAGTCGGATTCAATATGAGATTGTCCAACGTGTTACCATGAGCGGTAGCTATCAACTGAACTCCTCTCTCGGCTATTGTTCGGGCTGCTGCTGCCTCCAATTCCGTACCCATCTCATCTATAATAATAACCTCTGGCATATGATTCTCAACGGCCTCTATCATAACTCCATGTTGAAGGGAAGGTGTTATAACATGCATCCTTCTGGCATTTCCTATAGCCGGATGAGGAATGTCGCCATCGCCAGCTATTTCGTTAGAAGTATCCACTATTACTACTCGTTTATTGGCTTCTTCTGCTAGAAAACGAGCAACTTCTCTAAGCATGGTGGTTTTACCCACTCCTGGTTTGCCTAACAAAAGAATGCTTTGTCCGCTTTTAATCAAATCCTCTATGATCTTCATGGTTCCATAAACAGCCCTACCAACCCTACAGGTTAATCCAATAATTTCGCTTCGCTTATTTCGTATAGCCGATATTCTGTGTAAAGTGTGTTCGATGCCTGCTCGATTATCATCCCCGAATTCACCTATCCGATTGGTTACGTACTTTATGTCCTTTGCCGTAATCTTTTCCGGAGACATCTCTACCCTATGGTTAGAAAATCTCAATTCTGAGGGACGACCAAGATCTAAAATGACTTCTAAAAGGTCTCCGATATCTTCCATTGCCGTCAATTGTAGCCTGACATTCCGTGGTAATACAGATAGAAAACTTTCCATATCATCCGTTATCTTAAGATCTTCTGAGCTTATTTTATCGTACAATATATATCTTCCTTGTGATTTATGCCTTGGCTGGTATCAATTCGGAATTTTCTATTCTTACGGCCAATGAGGCTGCCATTAATTGGTAGGTTTCATTAGGGATAAAACCCGACTTTTCTAAAGCTAATTTTAAACTTGTTTGATATTCAGGTACTAATATCAAACAAGGGTTGGACCTAATGCCTTTCTCTAATCCCCAATTTATCGCCTCCTCCCAAACAAATAGTTCCTCCGTTGGGTGTATTAGGATTTCCATTCTGTTCGACCCAGTCTTTCCAGTTATAACTCTGATCCATCCGTGTATTTTGCCTTCACTCACATATACAGCTTCCTCGACATCACCGTATGCTGGCTCAAGCGAATCTTTCCACTCATCAAAAGTTAGGCCATAATCAGATTTAACACTGGGAGAAATACATTCACTATAAATTCTGTATAACATACTATCCGATGTAACGCTTGCTTCTTCAAAAATGTATTTGGTTTCATTCTGCGCACGATCGTTGCCCAGTTTTTTGTACAAAATTTCTTTAAACAAAACCTCGAATCCTGATTGTTTTGCCATACTTATTACGGAATCTTCAACTGGAACCCTCAAGAATATCTTATGGGCACCCCGATCGCCAGCTAATTTGCAGACAAATTCAAGTAAAGACACTGAGTCCTCTATGGAATCATCTGGCAAATTTAAAAAATGCACCTCCCAAGTAGTGGGCCCGGAACGCAGCCTGACTGAAGCCAATCCCCCTAAATGTATTCCGTTAACGATTACCGTGCAGGGTTCTTTTTGCCCTTGAAGAATTATGCTTCCAACATTTTGAGTTGGTCCAAATACAGTATTTTGGTAAACACCTAATTTATCCCAAGTATGTGAACAGTCCGGACCTAAATTTCTTCCATCAAAGATGAGCCTTAAAACATCCGTTGGGCGAATCGTCCTAATCAATTACCAACTCCTGATATCATAGTGGAAAAATATTCATGAAACCTAGGGTCGTCCGTCAATTCTGGGTGAAATGATGTTACCAGAATATTGTTCTGTTTAGCTGCCACTACCTGTTGGTTATCTATGGTTGCTATAATTTCCACACCAGATCCTATAAGAGTTATGATCGGTGCTCTGATAAAAACCCCTTTAAACGGCTCCGATCCTAATACAGGGACGCTAATCATAGTCTCAAAACTATCGATTTGACGCCCAAATGCATTTCGTTCCACCTCAATGTCAATTAACCCCAAAGGCTCTGGTCTATCTCCCATCAATTTTCCTGCCAAAACTATCATCCCTGCACAAGTTCCCCATATAGGCATTCCACCTCTGGCCAATTGCTTCACTCTATTAATAAACCCGAAACTATCCATGAGTTGAACTATAGTGGTACTTTCGCCTCCGGGTATTATTAATCCATCTATTGAATCTAATTGTTCAGGCAGTCGTATTTCTTTAGCTTCGCAACCTGTGGTTCGGAGAACATTTGCATGCTCTCGAAAATCACCTTGTAGGGCCAAGACCCCTATAACACTCAATTACCAACCTCTTTGAGCCAATTGCTCTTCTATTGGCATCGTTCTTACATCTAATCCTGGCATTGCATCGCCCAATCCACGTGAAACCTCTGCCAATATGTCCGGGTTTTCATAGTTTGTCGTCGCCTTCACTATTGCATTAGCCATCAATGCTGGATTATCCGACTTAAATATTCCAGAGCCTACAAAAACTCCCTCAACACCTATTTGCATCATCAACGCTGCATCAGCAGGTGTCGCAATACCTCCAGCGGCAAAGTTTACTACTGGCAATGTGCCAGTTTTGTGAACTTGTTCTACCAAATCAAAAGGGGCCTGCATATCCCGAGCTATTGCCATTAATTCCGATTCATTCATAGATTGTATTTTGTTGATTTCCCCCAATACAGATCTCGCATGTCTCACCGCTTCTACAATGTTTCCAGTCCCTGCCTCTCCCTTGGTTCTAATCATAGCTGCACCTTCTCCGATGCGCCTCAATGCCTCTCCTAAATTCCTGCAGCCACAAACAAAAGGGATAGTAAAATCGTGTTTCCAGATGTGATTTGATTCGTCGGCCGGAGTTAAAACCTCAGATTCATCTATGTAGTCAATGCCTAACGATTGCAATATTTGAGCCTCTACAAAATGTCCTATCCTTGCTTTAGCCATAACTGGAATTGTGACCGCCTTCTTTATCGCTTCTATCATGCTTGGGTCTGACATTCTAGCCACGCCTCCATCCTTCCTGATATCAGAAGGAACCCTCTCCAAAGCCATGACTGCACAAGCACCAGCATCTTCAGCTATTTTGGCCTGGTCTGCGTCCACAACATCCATTATAACTCCTCCCTTAAGCATTTGAGCCAAGCCTGTTTTAACTAACCAAGTTCCCTGATCCATTATCTTCTCCTTAATGACTCTACCTTGAAGCATCATTATACAATACCCCGCTCTGGTTTGCTTATCGATTTATTTTCCGATTGGCAAACATCAATGAATATATCTTCAGGTTATTCTTAAATCCTAACCATGGCTGTTTTGCATGTCAGAGGATCAACTACTAAGACCAGTTTTCACGACAATATTAGCAATAATCTGCCATTAAGATTTTTGTCACATTAAAAGATTCTTTATATACGGCCCAGTCTTGGATCTTTTAGTTTTCACGATGTTTTCTGGTGTTCCAGTAGCTACGATTCTACCACCACTATCTCCAGCACCTGGCCCCAAGTCAATTATCCAATCTGCGTTCTTTATCAAATCCAGATGATGCTCGATCAAAACAACAGTGTTACCAGAATCTACCAATCTATGAAGCACTCCAAGCAAATGTGAACAATCTTCAAATGACAATCCTGTAGTAGGTTCATCAAGAATATAAAGAGTTTTTCCTGTGGCTTTTCTGGAAAGCTCTGTTGATAATTTTACACGTTGTGCCTCACCACCACTTAGAGTAGTGGCTGGCTGACCTAATTTAATATATCCTAATCCTACATCCTTCATTGTTTCCAATTTGTTTTTGATTCTGGGAAAATTTTCAAAAAAAGCGAGCGCCTCAGAAACTGTTAAATCCAAAACTTGAGCTATACTTATACCCTTGAAAGTTATTTCCAGAGCTTCTCTATTGTATCGTTTTCCCTGGCATATTTCGCAGGGAACAGTAACATCCGGTAAGAATTGCATCTCTATATGAATATAGCCTCCTCCAGAACAAGCCTCACATCTACCTCCTTTTACATTAAAGGAAAATCTCCCTGGATTATATCCGCGAGCCCTGGCTTCCGGCACAGTGGCAAATAGTTCTCTGATGAACGTAAAAACACCTGTGTAAGTGGCCGGGTTGCTTCTGGGTGTTCGGCCTATAGGAGATTGATCAATATTCACAATCTTGTCAATATTTTCTACTCCTTCTATGCCGTCACAAAGTCCGGGTTTTTCCCTGCTTTGAAATAATATCTGGGCTAATTTTTTGTACAAAACCTGATATATTAAAGTGCTTTTACCAGACCCTGAAACTCCTGTGATGCAAACTAACTTACCCAGCGGTATAGATACATCCACGTTTCGGAGATTGTTTTCTCTGGCGCCTTTTATAATGACTGAATGCCCACTGCCTGAACGCCGTTTTCTAGGCAAACTAATTTTTTTTCGCCCACTCAAATACAAACCAGTTAAAGAATTCTTGTCACTGCATATATCATCTAATGTGCCTTGGGCTACAATCTCTCCACCATTGGCACCAGCACCAGGACCCATATCTATAATATGATCAGCCGCCCTCATAATAGCTTCATCGTGCTCAACTATGACTATACTATTGCCTAGGTCTCTAAGATTCTTTAGTGTTTCTATTAGGAGATTATCATCAACGGGGTGCAAGCCTATGCTTGGTTCATCACATACATAAAGTACTCCGGTCAAGCCAGATCCTATTTGAGTGGCTAATCTAATCCTCTGAGATTCCCCTCCGCTCAATGTTGACGCTGTTCTATTTAGCGTTAGATAATCCAAGCCTACATTGTTAAGAAATTGCAATCTTGCATCGATTTCGCGTACTATTTGCGTTGCTATGCTTCTTTCTCTCTCTGTTAAAACTAGATTCTTATCAGCATTCGCACTTACGGAATTAAAGCTTTCCTGATACAAGCCATTTATCCAAACAATAGCTTGTTTTATGGTCATAGAAGTAATCTCGTTGATATTTTTTCCTGATACTTCTACGGCTAACGATTGCGGTTTTAACCTTCTCCCCTTACATTGCTGACAAGTTATCGCTGCCATATATTTTTCAATTTCACGCCTCACATATTCAGATTCCGTTTCTCGATAACGTCTTTCCAGATTTGGAATAACTCCCTCAAATGTAGAACGCCACCTCAGAATCCTTCCCATCCTAGTCTTATAATTCATCTCAACTTTTGTTTGGGTATCACCATACAAAACTAAATTTAGATGTGTATCGTCCAAGTCTTTAATAGCAATGTCTTTAGAAAAACCATATTTTTCAGACAGAGATTCGATCATTCTAGTATGCCATGAATTTGTCCTTCTTGATCGAGATCCCAGTCCAGATGACCAAGGGGTTATAACTCCATCTACTAAGCTCTCTTCCCTGTCCCTAATTATCAAGTCTGGATCAATCTCTAATCGGTATCCTAAACCGGTACATTTAGGACATGCACCATGAGGACTATTAAATGAAAAGGTTCTCGGCTCTAATTCGCCAATGCTCTCTCCACAATGAACACATGCAAGATGCTCTGAGAAAAGATACTCTTCTCCACCTATAACAGACACCTGAACTATACCGCCACCAAGTCTTAAAGCATTTTCCAACGAATCAGCTATACGGCTTAAATCTGGTTCATCTTCCACGATTACCCTGTCAACAACCACTTCTATCGTATGCCATTGCTGTCTATCCAATACTATATCTTCAGAAAGATCTCGAATTTCTCCGTTTACTCTGACCCTAACATACCCAGCCTTTCTAGAGGAATCGAATACGTCCTTATGCTGACCCTTCCTGTGGTTAATTTGAGGAGAAAGAATGACAATCCTGCTCCCTTGCGGCAATGCTAAAACAGCATCCACGATTTGCTGTACGGTTTGTTTTTTAACTTCTCTTCCACATTTGTAACAATGTGGCTTGCCGATTCTGGCATACAACAACCTTATATAATCATAAACTTCCGTTACAGTACCTACTGTAGATCTAGGATTATGGGAAACCCCTTTTTGATCGATGGATATTGCCGGAGACAAACCCTCTATATACTCCACATCAGGTTTGTCCATTAAGCCTAAGAATTGCCTTGCATAGGCTGACAAAGATTCAACATACCTTCGCTGCCCTTCCGCGTATATAGTGTCAAACGCCAGAGAGCTTTTACCAGAGCCTGACACCCCCGTCACAACCACAAGTTTATTTCTCGGGATATTCACACTGATATTTTTCAGGTTGTGCTCTTTAGCACCTCTTACAACTATATACTGGGATTCCATATATAATCATGTTTCATACTAAGATCTAGGGTCATAATTGTTATTCTATCTGTTTATTCAAGTCTAAAGGTTTCTCATTTGTCCTTTTTTATATCATCTAGCTCTTGACTCAGGGTTTTCTGTTTCTGGGCAATGTAATAAAGATATCCAAAAAATATAATCCATGTTATAGCAAAAGTAATAAAGAGGTAGTCCAAGTTGGCACCCGTGTCAACCACACTTTGGTTGGACCCGTCTTGCGCTAAAGCTGGTATGGTCAATAAATAACTCGGTAATAACGTTGTCACAAATGCAATTAGACTCTTAGTTTTCATTCTTGACATATGTCCTCCTGTAAAAAAATGTGAGTGGTGGTCACGAAACAATATGATTAGCCTCTTCTAATCGCTCCTCCATTTTCCTCAAGGACATACGTGTAGTCAAAAGATGAACGAATAAAATTGTGAATATGGCAGTCGATATTAGTAACAACAACCTCATGGAAGAATCAAGCTCTCCTGTAGAACCCGGTCCTATTACAGCTTGAGGGTGCAGGGTTCTCCACCACTTTATCGAAAAATACACTATCGGAACATCCAAAAAACCAACAATGCCTAATATAGCCGCATATTTCGCTCCTTGCTCTGGTGAAGGGGCATAAGATCGCAGCATAAGATATGCCAAATATATAAGCCAAAGGATCAATGACGTCGTAAGTCGTGGGTCCCAGTTCCACCAAACACCCCAAACAGGTTTGGCCCACATCACGCCTGTAACTATTAGAACAGTTGTAAACAACACACCAACCTCTGCACTTGCTAATGCTAGTCTGTCCCATAATTTACTTTTCTTAATCAAATATCCGGTGCTACCTATTAGAACTAGGAAAAAAGCTATGAATGCTACCCAAGCCGTTGGTACGTGCAAATAAAATATTCTTTGTATGATTCCTAAGTTTTTTTCTGTCGGAACCCACATGAATATCAGGTACATGTTTAAAACCATGGCAGATCCACCAATAGCAAGAAACAGTTTTCTGATGGTCCCAAGGTTTTTATCTCTCATACTTATCATACGGTTACTCCTGAATTATCTGTTCGAATAATAATGGCGATACAATTAAAGATAATACATCAAAAACTATTATTATATGTATACCTCTAGAAGCATCTGACCATCCGCCGCCATCCAATATATTTGCAGATGCCACAACTGATCCTATAAGAATTGGCATCACTATCGGCAGAAACATCACAGGTAACATAATCTCCCTAGATCGTGTGTTAACTGCCATAGCCGAAAAAAGTGTTCCTAAGGACGCAAATCCTATTGTACCCAATGCCACGATTAATAAAAAAAGCGGATGTATTATAGAAGTATTAAACAGGATAGCATATATGGGTAAAAGTATTATTTCTGAAATAGTCAGAAAAACAAACATCGACAGCATTTTGCCAAAATATATCGAGTCTCTGCTAACAGGGGTAAGTAACAAACCGATAATACTACCTTGGTCATGTTCGATAACAAATAGTCTATTTAGACCAATCACTCCTGCAAACGTTATAGAGACCCAAATAGCCCCAGGAGCAATTAACGAAGCTAGTTGAGATGATGACCCAAAGGCAAAATTAAATATGACCAATGCTAGCATTGCAAAGGAAACTATAGAAATAATAACATCTTTGCTCTTTAATTCTAATAACAAATCTTTCCATAGTATTGTCCTTACAACGACCAATGATCGTTTCATAATTGACTCTGCCTAAGACTAATGTAATCCCCCTCGAATACATCTCTATTTATATCAACTCTCTTTTTATCGTAGGAGATTTTGCCTTTCGACAAAACTGTCACTCTATCTCCCATTTCTAATCCTCTGTCAATGTTGTGGGTTGTCATCAAAATAGTTCTCTTACCATTTTGTCCAGACCTTATCATTTCATAAAGCCGTTCAAGTGCCTCTTGATCTAACCCTGATTCCGGTTCATCCAAGAAAAGTATCGGCGGGTCGTGCAGTATAGCCCTTCCTATGGCAATTCTTTTTTGCATCCCATGAGACATGTGCTTAATTTTTTTCCTCAAATAGTCTTTAGCACCAGTTATTTCTGCTGTTAATTCTATCTTGTGCTCTATGTCTGGCAAATTGAACATCTTGCCATAGAAAAACAAATTCTCATAGGCGGTAAGATCAGAATAAAGCAGCAACTCATGAGTTACCACTCCTATGTTCTTTCTAATGAGAGCTTTTTCTTTTTTTATGTCAAATCCGGCTACGTATATTTCACCTGATGTGGGAGTGGATATTGTTGCCAGATTATTCACTAAGGTCGACTTGCCGGAACCATTGGACCCAAAAATCACCGTGAAGCTCCCCCAATCTACAGACATATCTAATTCATTTAGCACTAAATTAGAGCCAAAAGATTTGCGTAATCTCTTCGCCTCTATTGCAAACCCAACATTATTATTAGTATTTGACATAGATTAAGAATTTTCTCCTCACTCATCTTTCCTACGTAACACATACTTGGCATTGCCTAATAATACATTACCCTATTTTCCTTTGCCAACGGCTACCAGTTTCATTAAAGCAGTTTTGTTAGTATGAATCGTTATGCAACCAACCAAATTCGCTTCGTTGACAGCTGGATTATGTGCCTGATAAAATCACACGCACACATAAAATTTTTTTGATAGAAGAAGAATAGAGGTTAATTATGGCGGAAACCGAAATTACAATAGGTGAAATCCAAGAGGCCCTCAGAGATGTATATGATCCTGAAATTCCTGTTAACGTTTTAGACTTAGGATTGATATATGATATTAAAATCGATGAAGGCCAGGTCTACGTCCAAATGACTCTTACTGCCCCTGGCTGCGGAATGGGTCCGTATATCGCTCAAAACGCTGAGTGGCGCATAGCCGAAATAGACGGAGTAGAAGACGTTGAGGTTGACATGGTTTTCGACCCTCCGTGGAGCCCCGAACTGATAACAGAGGAAGGGAAAAAACTGTTGGGATTAGACTAAACCGTCCTTGTGACGCTTCTAATTACATTATTCGATATTTCAGAACTCACGAATCATGGATTCAAACCGCTTGGTGAACAAATATGTATAGTCACAAACAAGGTCGAGTTATCTGATAAATCACATAGATTGGACAATGTCGACCTAATTAAAAGAAAAGAGATGACCTTATGACCCGTCAAATGTCTCCTCAAGAGCAAGCCCGTCTAGAAGCAATTAAAAAAACTTGGCAACAAAGAAAAGAGATTGGTAACAAACTAGCCAAAATCAAGAATAAAATCGGTGTCTATAGTGGCAAAGGAGGGGTTGGGAAAACTACTATAGCTGTCAATCTGGCAGTTACTTTGGCTCAACAAGGCTACACAGTCGGATTGATGGACACAGACATAGACTGCCCTAATGCAACCCGAGTTCTAGGCATAACAGAAAAACCCACATCTTTTGAGGGGATGCTAATACCTCCTGAAAGGTTTGGTGTCAAAATACTTTCCATGGCATTTTTCCAGGAAAATGAAGAGGAAGCCATTATTTGGCGAGGACCTATGATACACAATGCTATAAATCAGTTTATGCAAACCACAAATTGGGGGGAATTGGACTATATGATAGTAGATTTACCGCCTGGGACTTCTGACGCCCCTTTAACTGTAATGCAAGTGTTGAACCTGGATGGTTTTGTAGTGGTAACTTCTCCCCAGGAATTATCTAAACTGGACGCAAAAAGATCAATTAACATGATAAGGAAGCTAAAAATCAACGTGTTTGGCATCGTAGAAAACTTCAGCGGTAATATATTCGGTACCGGAGCCGGAGAGACGTTGTCCGAGGAGATGGATCTGCCCTTTATAGGTAGGATAGACATGAGGCCTGACTACATGGATCTAAAAACTCCTGCAGTGGTATCAAATCCACTCATATCTGCAGAGTATGAAAGCCTCTGTTCATCCTTAAACCAAATTGTCGACAAATTATCATCGGTTTAAGTAGCTTATTCTGTATAGCCTGACTCAATAAAACTACTCCTGGTTTAAAGATTTACGCTTCCGTGCTGCTTTCCTGAAGCGTCTTCCTTGCTGAACTACTTGGATTTTCGTTGAAACATAATTTTTGATATTAGATTTTTCCTTTATTAGTCTTTCTTTTGTAACTGAAGAGTATTCACCGCTTTGCCTAAATTTAGCAGAACGTTCTTTCAACAATGTTTTTATAGGAATATCGACTATCACCTGAAGTTCTTTAAGCAAACTGTCTTTAAGATTTATGGCGGACTGTTGCGGGTTACGATTGGCCCCACCTGCAGGTTCTTCAATAATTTCATCAATTATACTGAATTCTTTGCATTGCTCGGCATCAAATTGAACCGAATCGCCACTTAATCTATTTCTGTAAAAATTCTGCTTGGATTCGAAGGGGCTCTCTATGGTGTAGATTGCATTTTGATACATCATTACGATGTCACTTACACAAAATGCCAAAGCACCTTCACTACCAGTGTTGCTAACTATCACAGATATTGTAGGAGCATTTATTCTGAGCATAGTCTCTGTTGAAAAAGCTATTGCACTTCCTATGCCACGTTCTTCTGAGTCCCGTCCATAGTTCGGCCCTGGGCTATCTATTAAACTCAGCAAAGGCATCCCTAGTCTGGATGACAAATGCATTATTCTTTGCGCTTTTCGAAATCCTTCAGGATTAGTTCTACCTTCATGCCTTCTTCTGGCACTAATATCGTGACCTCTTTCTTGACCAATCACTAGTACCGGATAGGTTTCTAATAAGCCCAATCCTGCAATCACAGCTGGATCATCACCGTACAATCTGTCTCCATGCAGCTCTATAAACACGTCAAATGTACGATTAATTAAATCGCTGGAAGTTGGCCTCTGGTTTTCTTCAGACAATGGAACTGCTTGCCAGCTAGATGGCCAAAGTTCCTCTATCTGTGAAGATTCTGTTTTCTTCCATTCCTGAATAGATCCGAGCAGGGCATCCATCTTTGCACCGACTTTGTTTTTTGTGTTGCACAATACATGCAAAGTGATGATTACAGCATCCCGCATTTTACGCCTGTCTATTACTTTATCTATCATTCCGTGGTTTAGCACAATATCCGCTAATCCTTGGTTAAAAGAGTTGCCGTACGGTTCATTAGTAATATCATCAGTTCTTTCTGGAGCTAAACCTATCATAGCTCCTTTTTCGCCAAAAACTATATCTGCCAGACTACCAAGGGAGGAATATGATTGACCAGTAACAACATTAGCCATAACGCAAATATAAGGTAGCCTCTTGTCTTTGAAATTGTTTAATGTAACCAATATCTTGGGTATCTGCATCAGCTGTATTAGACCCCTATTTTCAGTCTGTCCTGTTGAAAGCAGTGCCACAATCGGGAGTTTTTTTCTGGTTGCGTTCTCAAAGGCAAGAGCTATCTTTTCCCCTGATATTGTCCCGATAGTACCTCCAAAAAACCTGTGATCTAAAGATATTATTTGCGAAAGAACTCCTCCAATAGAAGCGACTCCCGTAATGGTCGCTTCCGATAACTCACTCGCATTTTGCACAGAGGACGGAGGGACTATTGATGTGCTAGATTCCTTAAACGAACCAGCATCTACTAAAACATCTATTTGTTCCTTAGCAGTCAGCACATAATGATGATTACAATGGGGGCATACTCTGTATTGCAAGAACTCTTTTGCACCCGATACAGGTTTCTTGCAATATAAACAATCCGTCAGTAATTGATCTCGGCTTGTATTGGCAGTACCTTTTTTTCTAATGAAAGATGTCAAACGGTTTGCGAACTGACGCAACATATTAAACCTCTTACCTATATTGGTCCTATTCTATCCTATCACATCGCGAGACTTACCTGGCTCACCTGGACCAACCACTCCTTGTTCTTCCAAAACATCCATAAGTCTAGCAGCTCTTGGATAACCGATCTTTAGTCGCCTCTGCAGCAATGAGGTAGATAATCTATTATATTGAGACGCAACCTCCAAAGCTTTATCAAATAGTTCATCATCTCTATCGTCAGATCCAAGTTCTCCAGCCGAAAACACTTCTTTAAATTCCAAGGATATCTTTGGTGGAAGTGGTCCTTGTAGATTTTTCCAGTGGTCTACTAATTTTTCTATCTCTGAATCAGATATAAAAGCTCCTTGAATGCGTTTGGGTTTAGGGGCATCCGGTGGTTGAAAGAGCATGTCTCCACGTCCAAGTAATTTCTCAGCTCCCACTGAATCTAAAATTGTTCTTGAATCCACTTGCGAGGCTACGGCAAAGCTGATTCGGCTAGGGAAATTGGCCTTTATTAATCCCGTCACAACGTCTACAGAAGGTCGTTGGGTAGCCACAACTAAATGAATGCCAGTGGCTCTTCCAAGTTGTGCCAATCTGGTAATGGAACGCTCTATATCAGACGAGGCCGACATCATCAAATCTGCCAATTCATCAACGGCAACAACCAAAAGTGGCATTTTTTGATCTAGGGAAAGTCTTTCATTATATCCTTCTATGTTTCTTACTCCGGCTTCCTCAAAAATTTTATACCTTCTGAGCATTTCTTGAATCATTCCTTTGAGCATTAATACAGCTTTTTCCACGTCGACTACTACTGGTTCCATTAAATGAGGTATTCCGTTATAAGGAGTGAGCTCAACCCTTTTCGGATCTATAAGAAGCAGTCTTACTTCCCATGGTGAATTCTGCATAATAATTGAAGCTATAACCGAATTTATACAAACACTCTTTCCACTTCCCGTAGATCCAGCTATCAGCAGGTGTGGCATTTTGGCCAAATCTGCCGCTGCCACTTCCCCTCCAGTTCCTAAGCCAAGTCCCAGTGTCAGTTTAGATTGATTACTCGCACGAGCGAATGTTTGGGTTTCCATAACTGTCCTAAGGGTAACTACCGCCGGTTTTGGATTAGGTACCTCAATTCCAACTAATGAGGCTCCTGGAATAGGAGCTTCAATCCTCAAACTGGGTGCTGCTAATGCCAACGCTAAGTCTTTTTCTCTCGCTACTATACTGTCTACTCTAACTCGAGTTTTATCTTCCACCTTAGTTATAATTGGTTTACCCTTTTCGTCTAGCGCCGCCTTACCCTCAGCATTGCGTTGCCTAACATTCTTTGACCTTCTATTCCAACCCGGGACTAAGCCAAACATAGTCACCGCTGGGCCTGGCTTAACTTCATCAACAGTCACTTCTATTCCGTAATCGCCAAGCGTGTTTTCTATCAGTAGAGATGTTCTATCTTGATCTATATCTGGATTTTGACTGCCCGGAGGCGGCAAGGTTAACATTGCTATCTCAGGGAGGTTCCATTTTGATATATCCTTCACAGATATCTTCGTAATCACTTTGCTATCGGCAGATTCCTTAACACTCTTTGTAGATTGTGCCGTCTCCCCGATAACAGGCTGGCTCTGATTAGTTTGTAATCCGCTTCCTTCAGGTACATTAGGGGCTCTTTTCCTTGCATTAATAATTCTGTTAGTTATAGACGTACCTGCAACGAGGGGAACTGGTGCTTCTGCCACAGAAATTGTTTTATTTTGTTTTGCTATAAACTGATGTGTGTCGTTCGAAGTTTTTCTTCTATACCTTAACTTAATATATTTACTTAATGTAGATAAAGCTACTGAGAATACAGATACAGAAACTCGAATAATGCCCACAAGCGCTGCCAATGTTCGTGTTGGACTCAAAATAACGGCTAAAACAACCATAGCAAGAAGAAATCGCATCGCTGCTTCTAAGTTACTAGAGCCAGAAATGTATAGTCCCACATTCCCGCCTAAAGAATTAACGTAGGTTACTGGATATGGGTTAGGTATAATTGCAGTGAAACCCCATGAAATAAAGGAAAACACTATAATCGTTAACCAGATTTTCCAATACTTTCTGTCTAAAAATTCTCTTTTCTTCGTCGCACAGAAGACCCCTATTGCTACACACAAGCCAGGTATCAGAAAGCCTAACCCGTAGGTTGCCAAGAGAGAATCCAGCGCAAGACGAAGCTGATCCGTAGCTTGTTCCACTTTCCATACAAACAGAACGCTGAAAGAAAGGACAATCAGAACAATCAACCTTAGTTTCAGTCGTGTATATGTACTAGACATCCTACCAAACATTCACATTACCCCCCCCCAAGTCAATTATCACAGGAGTTATGATCGGCTTGCGACCGGTTCTATGGATCAATAATGCAGACACTTCGTCTCTTATAATATTTTCTAAACTCGCGTTATCTAAGTTTGACCCTATTTGTCTGTATAAAGATTCTTTTATCACAGTCCCCATCTCATTGTCCAACAGTAATGCCATATCTGTGGGAATGACTCCCTCGGAAAATATCTCTGGTTCTCTTAATATTACACTTGCTCTACTGTCTATAGTTGCCACAATGAACAAAATGCCCTCTCTCGCCAAAGACTTTCTGTCCTCAATCAGTTTTTCCTCTATCGCCCAAGCTTGAGGTCCGTTAACATATACTGGTCCTGCTTTAACCCTGCCACTGATCATTGCGTGGTTGCCATCTACCGTCAAGACATCTCCGTCTTCTAACACAAATGTGTTTTTCTTCTCCATTCCTAAAGAACACGCTATATCAGCGTGTGCCTTAAGATGTCTATATTCTCCATGAATTGGGACAAAATATTGCGGCTTAGTCACATTCAACACCGTTTTCAATTCTTCTTGACTAGCATGACCATGAACATGTACCAGCGCTATTTTGTCATGTAGTACCTTGGCCCCAAGTTTCAACAAATTGTTTATGTTTTTACTCACTACGGTTTCGTTACCCGGAATAGGAGTTGCGGAAATAACCACCGTATCGCCTTCGATAATTGTTAATTCTTTATGTTCGTTTTTTGCAATACGTGTCAAGGCTGATGTTGGTTCTCCTTGACTACCGGTAGTTACTATTACAACTTCCCTTGGAGCAACATGTTTTATTTCTTCGGTCGAAACAATCAAACCATTAGGAGCTTCCAAGTATCCTTCCTTTAATCCAAGCTTCACATTATCTTTCATGCTCTTGCCAACAAAAGAAACTTTGCGTTTATATTTAACCGCTGCATCCAGTATTTGCTGAATTCTTGCTATTAACGACGCAAATGTTGCTACTATAACCCTACCGTATGATTCGCCAATGACTTTCTCAAGGGTTTCTCCGACTATTTTTTCAGATGGCGTGTAGCCAGGAACTTCAGCATATGTAGAGTCTGAGAGCAATAGCAAAACCCCTTGCTCTGCTAATTTAGATAGTACACCAAGATCCGTTGGATTACTGTCTGCAGGTGTATGATCTATCTTAAAATCACCGGTGTGTACCACGTTGCCTAAGGGAGTTTCTATTACTATACCCATTGCATCTGGGATGCTGTGGCAAACTCTGAACCAGTGAACAATAAACTTCCCTATTTTGATCTTGTTTTCTGGTTCTATGGATTCTATTGTGCGTTCCTTTAGGATTTTCCTTGGCCTGATTCTTAGCTCCATAAGTCCTTTTGCCAATTTGGGTGCATAAACTGGAACATTAAAATCTTTAAGAATATAAGGAATGGCTCCAATATGATCTTCGTGCCCATGAGTTATTAATATTGCTCTAACTTTGTCACGATTATCTTTCAAGAATGTCGTGTCGGGTATAATAAGGTCGACTCCCGGTAAATCTTCGCCTGGGAATAGAACCCCTGCATCTATAACTACTATGTCCTCTTCGTATTGGATCGCCATCATGTTCTTTCCAATAGTTCCGAGACCTCCTAGAGGGATAATCTTTAAAGATTCTGCCATATTACCTCTTAAAACATGCTTAACTGTTCTCCACTATTCATACTTTCTTCTTTAGATGACGTAGATGCAGTTGAAATGTATATATCTTTCAACAATGATCTCAAATTCATCATATCTTCTTCTAGTAATTTCTTAAATCTATCTTGCCTCAATGCTGCTGCCGGATGATACATCGGATAAAATTTTTGATCTCCCTGTTTCCTTAATTTGCCTCTCGCAGCACCTATAGTTTCATCCGGGAAAAACCTATTGAAAGAAAACCTACCCAAGGTAATTATAATCTCTGGATCTATTAACTCAATCTGTCTTTCCAAATATTTTTTGCACTGATCCATTTCAAATGGTAAAGGGTTTCTGTTATCAGGAGGTCTGCATTTTACTGTATTCGTTATATAAACGTCGTCTCTTGTAAGTCCCGCGTTTGTTAGGAGTCTCGATAACAACCTTCCTGCCGCCCCGATAAAAGGCTTTCCTTCTTTATCCTCATTGAATCCAGGAGCTTCGCCAATAATCATTATGTCGGCATTTTCTGGACCCTCCCCTGGAACAGTGTTAGTTCTTGTGTCGGAGAGAATGCAATTTTTGCAAGCTACCACTTCGCAATTTATCTGCTCGAGTGTATCCATTTTTTAGATCAAAGTAGTGTAATTTGAATGCAGATAGAATCATAGCATGGGCGCATAATGCGGTCAATTTGTTCAACGTCACAGACTGCAGCCCTGTTGATTAATCGGGTCTTGGACAATATACTGTCGAAAACCACATTGCTAAATCTTTGTCATGGATGAAAAACAACTAATAATCCTATCAACGAATAAGGGTTGGATTGCTTAGATAATGATAAGTAAATCTTACGACATCATAATTATAGGCGGCGGTATAATAGGCTTGGCCACGGCTATGACATTATCAAACCGATTTCCCAAGCTTACGATATCAGTTTTGGACAAAGAAAAAGAATTAGCCCAACACCAGACCGGCCATAACAGCGGTGTAATACACTCAGGCATCTATTACAAACCTGGTTCCCTTAAGGCCATCAACTGTATTGAGGGTAGTCGTAAATTGATAGCTTTCTGCGATGAAAACACAATACCCTATGAAATGTGTGGAAAAGTCATAGTTGCAACCTCTGAATCTGAAATTCCTGCACTAGAGGAGTTGCACAGGAGGGGTACAGCCAACGGAGTTGCTGGCCTAAAAATGATTGGCGCTGATGAATTGAAAGACTACGAGCCATACGCGAACGGCATTAAAGCCCTCCTTTCTCCTAACACGGGCATTATAGATTATGTACAAGTATCTCTCGGCTACGCAAAGGTTTTCAAAGAGAATGGGGGAGATATACAAACCAACACAAAAGTTGAGTCTGTTATCAAAAAGGATGGATTGCTTAATATAGAAACTAGCACTGGATTATTTAAAGCATCATACGTTATCAACTGCGCTGGTCTTTATTCCGACGTTATCGCTAGAATGATGGGTGATACCCATGACATTCGCATTATACCTTTCAGGGGCGAATATTTCATGTTGTCTGAGGAGGCAGCAGCAATGGTACAAGGATTAATATACCCAGTACCCAATCCGGAGTTTCCTTTTCTGGGAGTCCACTTCACAAATACTATACATGGAGAAGTCGAGGCGGGGCCTAATGCTGTTTTTGCGTTTGCCCGGGAAGGCTATTCTAAAACCAAGATAAACATATCTGAGACTTTTGATACGCTGAAATTTAGTGGGTTTTGGAACATGACAGCGAAATATTGGTCTCGAGGCATGCAGGAATTCTATAGATCACTAAGTAAAAAGGCTTTTGTGCGATCTTTGCAGAAACTAATTCCTGCAATAGAAGAAAAGCATCTTGCAGCAGGAGGCTCGGGTGTAAGAGCCCAAGAAGTTACGTCTGCCGGATTTATGCAGGATGATTTCCATATAACTGAAACACCTCAAGCAATTCATGTCAGGAATGCCCCGTCTCCCGGGGCTACTGCTTCTCTTGCCATATCAAATGGTATAGTAGACACAGCCGCTACAGCTTTCAATCTGGATTAATCATCTATAGTAGATCAATATAGTAAAACCTACTAACAACCAAATTGCTACACTTATTTTCAACGGTAAGTCTTTTAAGATTATTTCTTCTGGGGATTCTCCTTGGTTCCTAACGTTGACCAAAAATAGGTATCTAAGCAAACCGTAGACAACAAAAGGAATTGTAAGCATCATAGAGTTGTTAGTTGGCAAATTTGGCGAAGTGAAAGTATACAGTGTGTATGCCAACAGAGAACTAGTTGCAGATATTGCAATAAGTTGCTGTAAGAAGTCGACCGAATATTCCTCCAATGTCTCCCTCTGTAAATAACCATCCACTCCAGCAGATTTTTTTTCATTCAATCTCTTAGAAAATCCTATAAATAAAGCTGCTAAACCGGTACAAACATAAAGCCAGGGGGACACATATACATCTATAACTATCGCTCCTGTCACAGCCCGAACTACAAAACCGAGGCTTATTGTAATCACGTCGACAATCACAATCTGTTTCAGGTACACCGAATATAGAATCATAAGCAAAAAATAACCTATAATCATTAGTAAGCTGCTCAGACCCAACACATAGCCACCCATTGCTCCTATAACGGCTAATATTCCTGCAAACCCTAAGGCCAGCTTGGTATCTATTTGTTCAGCAGCAATGGGCCTATCTTTCTTTTTAAAATGATGCCGATCCTTATCTTTGTCAAAAACATCATTTACAACGTAAATTGATGAAGTTATCAAACAAAAAATTGCAAAAGCTGCAGTACTTCTTAATAGTAGACGTGCCGCTTCCTCTGAATTACTCAACTGCCAGGATTCTCCCACAGTGAAAAATAACGCGAAATAAACGATCAGGTTCTTTATCCATTGCTTAGGTCGCGCCGAATCAATTAATCCTCTATACCAAATGAGTTTGTTGATGTTATCAGTTTTTTCTTTTCTCATCTTTCTTGATAATACTCACGTTCACATTACTCGGTCAACATTAGTGCTCTAGCTAGACAACCTTAGTCAATAAGTATAGAATGCTCAGCATCGCAACTCTTTTGGTGTGGCAGAAGCATATATCCACTGATGTATCTTTATATTAAGTTTAATTGGAAAAGCTGAAGCATAAATGTCTATTTTTCTAAGAATAATGAGACATGCGGCAGCATACAAATACCGACTTTTGTTGGCCTACTGCTCCTCTATAGGCGTAGCAGCTTTTGCCTTGGTAATTCCTCGTATTATTGGAGAGGCTGTAGATAAAGTCATCAGCTCGGGTGACCTTCGGCCACTCGTAATGCTGGCATTGGCGGCTTTGGCCGTAAGTGTAGGCAGAGGCATCTGTGCTTATGGTCAACAATACCTTGGAGAATCTCTAGGGCAGCGAGTAGCTTATGACATTCGCAACCTGTACTTCGACAAAATGCAAAGCTTAAGCTTTGCATTCCACGACAGTCAAAAATCTGGGGACTTAATGTCTAGGGCCACCGCAGATGTTGAGGGAATAAGAATGTTTATACAGGGAGGGGCCATTCGAGGTGCCTTTATGATTCTCTTAATCTTTGGAGTGTCAGTAATACTAATACTCACGAGTTGGAAATTAGCCATTTTAAGCCTTGTCTTCATGCCCCTCATCATATTAAGAACCTCCACAATAATGATGGCAATGCGAAGAAATTGGCTGGCTGAAAGAGAGGAGATGGGGAAGCTGAATACTCTTCTTCAAGAAAATTTGTCCGGCCAACGGGTAGTGAAGGCATTTGCTGCAGAAGAGCATGAAAAGGAAAAGTTTGTTCATGGCGCGTCTTTAGTTGCCCACTATGGATTCACGGCTGAAAAACTTCAGGCTATTACGACATCCTTAAACAATTTTTTCTTCCTCGGAGGAACTGGTGTTATCTTATGGTTTGGGGGTAAGGAAGTCATCGACGGCCAATTAACAGAAGGTCAGTTGGTATCCTTCTTATTGTACATGGGTCTACTTTCGATGCCTGTGAGAATGTTTGCTTTTATAGTAAATAGCTTTGCTAGAGCTTTGTCTACCGGGGAACGTATTTTCTTTCTGCTGGATGCAGAGTCTCCGGTTCAAGAAAGTGCACTAGCAACCACTATGCCAAAGGCAAATGGGTCCGTCGCATTCAAAAACGTCTCATTTAGATATGAAGAGTCCGATAACAATGCAATTACTAACATAGACATAGAAGCACCCAGTTCTCAAATCGTGGCCATTTTAGGAGCTCCGGGTAGCGGAAAGTCTACCCTGGTACATCTGATCCCTCGTTTCTACGATGTGTCTTCTGGCTCTATAACTATAGACGGCCAAGACATTCGGGATGTAACTCTTAAATCTCTTCGACAAAACGTTGGAATAGTGCAACAAGATATTTTTATATTTACATCGACCATTAGGGCCAACATTGCCTACGGTGCCATTCACGCATCAGATGCAGAGGTCAAAAGGGTTGCGGAATTAGCCCAAATGCATGACTTTATAATGGGACTGCCCGAGGGCTATGACACATATGTGGGAGAACGCGGATCTACTCTTTCAGGGGGTCAGAGACAACGCCTAGCCATAGCCCGCACCTTGTTGATGGATCCTCCTGTTTTAATTCTTGACGACTCAACATCCAGCGTAGATACAGAAACCGAACATTTGATACAAAAGGCTCTTGAAAATGTCATGGAAGGTCGTACAACCTTTGTTATAGCCCACCGTTTGAGCAGCGTGCAAAAAGCTGACAAGTTGTTAGTTTTGGACAAAGGGTATATTGTGCAGCAAGGCACACACGCCGAACTTTTGGGAGTTCCCGGACCTTACAGGGAAATATATGAATTACAACTAAGGCCTCAGGAGACCAATGGCGTCGTCAGTAATCGAAACCTTGGCAATGCATCTACACTTCATTCCGACTCATCTCCACAAACGAGCCTCCAAAATGGCTGATCAAGCTAATCAGGCAAAAAACCCTAATTTACCCGACTATCAAGAGGTCAGAAGAATCCGACACAGGTTGAGCCTAGTACTTGAAGACAATGATTTTGTGGCAAATTTTAGCTCGAGAATTGTTTTTCGTTTGGCTTCTTATGTAAAGCCACACTGGAAGCTGGGGCTCCTCAGTATGATTACCATGTTCTTGTATATCGCCACACAAGTTTCCATACCGGTGCTGGTTGGAATAGCTATTAACGATTTCCTCCGTCCAGAAAACCTGTCCATTGATGAAAGAGTTGCCGGAATCAACAAAGTTGGCTTGGCTTTCGTGGCAGTAGTCTTTATCAATTTAGCAGGAAATTACTTGCATCTTCGAGGTCTAGCCTCTATACATATGGCTATCTTATTGAAACTACGTTCCGAAATGCACGCTCACCTACAAAAACTTTCCTCCATGTTCTACGACCACAATGAAGTAGGTCGTTTAATGAGCCGTGTACAAAATGACACGGCTGCTTTGCAAGAATTCTCTAACGTGTTTGTAGTTGGATTTGCTGAGATACTAAGTTTATTTGGAATAATCGCCATAATGCTGGTCTGGAATTTGGAGTTAGCTTTAATTTGCTTCACAATAATTCCGGTATTTATGGTTATAATGCTTTTCTGGCAGAAAAGAGCCCGTCAGGCGTTTATAAGAATTCGTCATGCAATAGCAGGAGTCAACGCTAATCTAAACGAAAATATAACTGGCATCCGAGTTACACAAAGCATGACCAGAGAATCCGTTAACATGGAACGCTTCGAAGAATTAAATCATATTCATTTATCTGCTCACTTACGAGCTATAAAGCTAACAGCAAGCCTGATGCCATCGGTGGAAATATTGACTGCTATTTCCTTTGGCACCGTTATAGTAGTAGGTGGCAGAATGGAACAGTCTGGTTCCCTGGAACTAGGAACTATGGTTGCTTTTGCATTATTTGTTCAACGTTTTTTCGAACCAATCCGTGCTCTCGTTATGCAATACGCCCAGATGCAAAGAGCTATGGTAGCCGGGATGCGAATCTTTGAGCTTCTAGACATAAAGCCTGAAATTGTTGATTCTCCAACGGCCAAAGATTTACCGCCTATTAAAGGTCACCTGAGCTTCAATAATGTCTCCTTTTCTTATCTTCCAGACGTCCCTGTTCTTGATAACTTAAGCCTCCAAATACCGCCTGGCCAAACTCTAGCAATAGTAGGACCGACAGGCGCGGGCAAATCTACCATTGTGTCACTGGTCGCTCGTTTCTATGATGTAAAATCAGGTTCTGTCACTGTTGATGGTTATGATGTAAGAGACATAACACACGAATCCTTGGCAAAACAAATGAGCATGGTGCTTCAAGAACCATTCTTATATTCAACCACAGTCGCAGAAAACATTAGATTTGCCAAAAAATCCGTGACTCAATCGGATATAGAAACAGCCACCAAGGCTTTAGGTGCTCATGAGTTTATCATGAGTTTGCCTCGAGGATATGAAACGGTTTTATTGGAACGAGGCAGTAACTTGAGTGTAGGTGAAAGACAACTGATTTCTTTTGCTAGGGCATTAGTTGCTGACCCAAGAATACTGATATTGGATGAGGCCACTGCTAATGTTGATAGCCATACGGAACAATTAATCCAAAAGGCCCTGAAGGCACTATTAGAGGGAAGAACTGCTGTAATAATAGCGCATCGCCTATCTACGATAAAAGAGGCGGACCAAATACTCGTTCTTAAACAAGGCAAGATAGAAGAGCTTGGCAAACACAGTGAACTCCTCGAGCTTAATGGTCTTTACTCTAAGTTATATGAAATGAATTTCCGAGATAACGCCTAGTGGCTATTCAATTTAATCTAATCCATGTCCATTTCGTTGCCAAGCATTTCAACCGCTTTGCGAATTACTGTATAGCTATAACCTCTCCTAGTTAAATGCCCCAATAGCTTCAGTTTTACTTTATTCACTCCATTAAGCATTCTTTTGTCTAAAAATTTTTTGCCTGCTACATAAGCATTGTGTTCATCGTCAACATTACTAACAGATGACGCTATCACTTCAGATGATATTCCTTTTCGAGACAATTCCACAGATAATAGTTTTATGCTTCTAGGCTTACCTTTGATCCGTGATTCTACCCATTGGGCGGCAAATCGCTCATCATCTAGTAAAAGCAATTCTCGTAGCCTTTGCAACACCGCCTCTGTTGTGTCAAGGGGATACTTAGCCAAGAGCTTAGTCCTGACTTCAAACACACTTCTTTGTTGATAAGATATATATCTCAAGGCTTGGGAAAGTGCTTTTTGGAATTGGGGTAGTTCGGTCATTTAAGCCTGTCACAGAGGAGATTAATGCTGTTAATATGTCATTCGGGATCCGTTCGGTTTGATTCGCCTGGAACACTTCTGATCTTCTGTTCAATTTCTACTGCCATGCCTGGATTCTGTTTTAAATAGTCTTTTGCATTCTCTCTACCTTGACCCAAGCGACTGTCTCCGTAAGAATAAAATGACCCACTCTTCGTAATTGTTCCTTGCTCAGTCCCCAAATCCAACACTTCGCCCATTTTACTAATTCCCTGATTGAACATAATATCGAATTCTGCCACTTTAAATGGAGGAGAAACCTTATTCTTAACTATTCTAGCTCTAACTCGATTCCCAACTACTTCTGTTCCTTGCTTAATAGAATCTATCCTTCTCAGATCTATTCGAACAGAGCTGTAAAATTTCAATGCCCGCCCGCCCGGAGTTACTTCTGGGTTACCAAAAACCACTCCGATTTTCTCCCTCAGCTGGTTTATGAAAATCACCGAAGAGTTTGACCTGTTAATAGCAGCCGACAGTTTTCTCAAAGCTTGAGACATCAATCTGGCCTGAAGCCCCATATGAGAATCCCCCATATCACCTTCAAGTTCTGCCCTTGGCACTAACGCTGCAACGCTATCAATAACTACAACGTCTATCGCTCCGCTCCTTACAAGATATTCTGCGATTTCCAAAGCTTGCTCTGCTGTATCAGGTTGAGAAACAAGAAGATCGTTTAAGTTTACGCCTAGGTTGCTAGCATAAGAAGCATCCAGTGCGTGCTCTGCATCTATATAAGCGGCTATTCCCCCGGCTTTCTGAGCCTCAGCCATAATATGGTGGGCCAATGTCGACTTCCCGGCTGATTCTGCGCCGAAAATTTCAGTGACTCTTCCTTTTGGCACGCCGCCAACTCCCAAGGCAATATCCAGCGAGAGTGATCCGGTCGAAATTGCATCTACAACCATAGCTCCCTCACCCAGGCGCATGATCGTCCCTTTTCCTAACTGTCGCTCTATTTGCCCTAGTGCTAATTCTAACGCTTTTTCTTTTTCAGTGACCATTTCTTTCCTAATCGCAATGTTGAAATCATGATAGCATGGCGGCATTATATGGACAAGAAGGTTCGTTTCTAAGATACTCTTCTCGGTGATACGACATAATGGTTATTAATAAATTTTATGCATCTATAATGCTCCTGATTGTGGCTGGCTGTAGTAATAATGCACCCACCTCCTCACCCACCAATGTCAATACTGTTATTCCCTCCTCCAACCCTAGCAGTGTTCAATATATTACACTTCCTGTAGGTCCCTCTTCAGATGTTCCTGAGAATAGAGATTTGTTTTCTTTACATCAACGGTTTGCAGGAGGGAAAGACTTGAGCGACCATATACAAAACAGAGAAGACTTCGACCCTCCAGTCAGAGTTGTAGGTGATCTGGATTCTTTTTGGGTATCAGATCTAATAGAGAACAAAGTATATGAAGTGTCATCTGAGTTGGCTTATATAAGCGACCACGCTTACTGGTTCTTCGAAAAAGACGCATTACCTTCGCTCGGCACTTTACAATTCATCTCTGATACTTTTGAATCCTCCATATACCCAAGATTAACCCAAACTCTGGGACAAGAATGGGTTCCTGGCATTGATAATGATGTCCATCTCTACATACTACACACCCCAATAAACGGTGTAGCTGGTTATTACAGTATGTCAGATGAGTATCCGAGGGAAATTGCTAGATACAGCAATGAATACGAAATACTTTATATAGATCCATCCTCGGCAAGGCTCGGTTCTACCTTTTATTTCGAGTTATTAACTCATGAACTTCAACACGCTATCCATTGGGCTCAAGATCCGAACGAAGAAACCTGGATCAATGAAGGTCTATCAGAGGTGGCAAAAAACATAACTGGGTACAACCTGAGTTTCGTTGATAATTTCCAGGAGCACCCTCAAACTTCGTTAATTAATTGGCCTCACGACGATTCTGATTCCCTGCCAAATTATGGGGCTTCTTCTTTGTTTATAGAGTATCTGTCACAATATTTCGGTGGGTACAACAACCTGAAAATCTTGACAAAGTCTCAGTCGGACGGCATTGATGGCATAAACAACTTTCTTGCTGAATCTGGCTACACAAAAAATTTTTATGATGTTTTCGGTGATTGGGTTATCGCCAATTATCTAGATCCTCTCGCTGTATATCCTTACTATTACAATAATTTTGATTTAACATTAGACTCCGAAACGCTTTCTTTTAACGAGCAGCATTCTGCAACTTTGCCTCAATTTTCCACAGATTATATCGAGTTACGCTCTTCCCCTGAACCTTTCTATCTGCATTTTAATGGAACCGAAACCAATCGTATACTTCCTCTTTCTAATCAACCAGACAATTATTGTTGGTGGGGAAACAAAGGTGATTCTATAGATTCAACCCTAACCACGACTGTGGATCTGTCTGATGTTATGACTGCCAACCTTCATTTTAAAGCTTGGTACTCGATAGAAGAGTCATGGGATTACGCTTATGTTGCAATATCATTAGACACCGGTGAGACATGGGAAATAGTAAACAGTTCTTCATCCTCCTCAGTGAATCCGCTTGGTAGAGGGTATGGACCTGGATACACCGGGGATAGTGGTGGTTGGGTCTCTGAGACTGTTAATCTTACTCCGTACGCAGGAAACGAGATATTGCTGCGCTTTGAATACATAACTGATGAGTCGAGACATGATATTGGCCTCTGCATTGACGACATTTCCATACCAGAACTAGATTTTTTCGATTCAATGGATATCACAGATTCCGTATGGCTGAGTCGAGGTTTCATACGTACAAAGAACATTATTCCTCAGACTTACTTAGTCCAATTGATAGAAATAGGAGACGAAGTTAAAGTCCAATCAATGCCGTTGGACGAATTTGGTAAAGGGACATTTCTCATAACCCCGTCGGAAGTTGTTTCTAAACGAGTTATTACCGTATCTCCAACCTCAGAAAATACGACCCTGTCTGCTTCTTACTCTATCTTCACAACTAAACATTAACGGATTCAACTTTCCATATGTTCCTTTAAAGCTTCTACCGCTTCATGGGAGCCGAAAACTGTACTAAGCCTTCCGTTCAGGCGAATCCTCTTCTTTGCTATTAATCCCTGTTTATGTAGCAAATACAGCGACCAGCTTAGAGAAGATCGCTTAAGTCGAGGAAATATTCTAAGCAGGCTTTCATCGTTGTTGTCAAAAACTTCGTCAGGCCGCCTATTTAGTTCCTCCAACAGCATTGATTGCAGGGGTGGGAGGCTTTCTCCTAAAGGACCTTTAGAAACCATTATCTGAGATATTTTCAATCGCCTCTCCTTAATAAAAGCACTACAATGAGTTTATCAGAGAATTTAAGTAAAACACAAGTAGATTCAAGCACTCATAAGTGCTCTGGGCTTGAGGGTGTCCAGATGAAAGAGTCTTAGCGGAACATCCACGCTACCACCAGATCTTATATTCCACGTTTTCTTTCATGTCTGCAAAGTCTTTGGTCCACAAAGAAGTGCTGAGGTATTTCCATCCTCCATCAGCCAGTAAACAAACAATGTTACCCTTCTCCATTTTTTCAGCTAGCATCATTGCGCAGCAAACCACAGAGCCTGAAGAAATGCCGGCGAAAATGCCTTCCTGTTGCATCAGTTCTTTAGTGAAACTAAATGCCTTGCTGCTTTCTATCATTATTCGCCTGTCTAAAAGGGACAAGTCCAGTATCGGGGGAATAAAGCCCTCTTCCAAGCTACGCAAACCTTGTATAACATCGTCAGGATGAGGCACCACTGCCACTACCTGAATTGCAGGATTATATTCCTTGAGCCTCCTGCCGACGCCCATTAATGTGCCCCCTGTTCCTAATCCTGCAACAAAAACATCCACTTCCGGTAGGTCCTCTATTATTTCGCTTCCCGTAGTTTCATAATGGGCTCGCGGGTTAGCGTCATTACCATATTGATACGGCATAAAATAAGAATTGTCGGTTGCAGCCATTTCCTCTGCCACCACTATAGCCCCATTGGTACCTTTCTCTCCGTCACTTAGAACAATTTCGGCACCGTATGCTTCCAGCAGTTGAGCTCTTTCTATACTAACGTTCTTAGGCATAACTACTTTTATTTTATATCCTTTACGGCGGGCTATAAACGCCAAGGCTATCCCTGTGTTTCCACTAGTTGGTTCCAATATGGTTTTATCTTTTGTAAGCGTCCCGTCCGCCTCTGCTTTTTCAATCATGTATTTCGCTATTCTATCTTTAACACTACCGGTAGGGTTGTTTCCTTCAAGCTTGGCAAAAATTTGCACGTCCTTGTTGGGGCTCATATTGTTCAAGTGAACCAGAGGAGTGTTTCCAACGGTGTCTAGGATATCCATTTTTTTCATAGGTGGCTATATGTTCCAATCGTTATTTATATGTTCTGTTCTACCTTCAACCTAGAGCGGTTGCGGGGTCAATCCCACAAAACAGTTCGTAGTCTATCAGTTCCGTTATGGAGGGGTTGTCACCACATAAAGGGCATTCGGGGTTGCGGCGAATCTTTACTGTCCTAAATTCCATACTCAAAGCATCTATTAACAAGAGTCTTCCGACAAGAGGCTCTCCTGCTCCTATTATTAGCTTTATGGTTTCTACTGCCTGTATGCTACCAACCATGCCCGGCAGAGCGCCTAGCACTCCTGCCTCCGCACAACTGGGAACAGCCCCTGGCGGTGGGGGTGTCGGGAACAGACATCTGTAACATCCCTTGCCAGGAATAAATACGCTTGCCTGTCCGTCAAAAAGGAGTATGCTTCCATCCACCAGCGGCTTATTCAAAAGATAAGCAGTGTCGTTAACTAAGTAACGAGCAGGGAAATTATCAGCTCCGTTGATAATGATATCGTACTGTCCTATTATCTCCATCGCGTTATCAGATGTTAGCGGTGCCTCGTGTCCTACAACCTTAACGTTTGAATTGTATTCTCCGATAGTACGTTGAGCAGATACGATTTTCGGTGTCCCTATATCTCTTTCATGATGCAAAATCTGCCTTTGTAAGTTGCTCACGTCAACAGTATCGTAATCCACTATGCCTATTGTTCCTACTCCTGCGAGGCTTAAGTAAACCGACACTGGAGAACCCAGGCCTCCTGCACCAACCATAAGCACTTTTGCGTCCATCAGGCTCCGTTGCCCTTTACTGCCCACTTGGGGCATTATAATGTGTCTGCTGTAACGCTTAACTTGATCGGGGGTAAGAACTGATGTTTGAGTCATTTTTGGCCTTCCTAACTGAATTTAATACAATATTCTGTTTTATGATATTAAAGCTAAGGGGAGATTTGCCCTGCCTGTAGACCTCAAAGAGGTTTTTTACCACGTTGCTGTCAGTGTAAACTTACAGCCTTTAATTGCTCTTGTCTAGCCACTAAATCGGCTATTGTAGTAGACCTAAGGACCTTCTGAACAACTTCTTCAACAGAACTCCAAACCTCTCGTTGAGCACATGTTGTGGAAAAGGTACAGCACTCTGGCACAGAGATACACTCTAACAAAGCTGACTCTCCTTCAAGGCTGGTAATTACCATACCTAAGCTAATTTCTTCTGGTAATTTAGCCAACGCATATCCACCCTGAGGGCCTCGCCTGCTGCTAGTCAAACCAACTCTCCCTAAGGTCATCAAAAGTTGATTCAAATACGCTTCGGGGATATGTTGACGGTCTGCTATCTCTGTTGTACTGACAGCGCGGCCTCCGTATCCTTGCGCTAACTCTACTAGCGCCCGGACCCCGTAGTCTACTTTCATTGACACCTTCATCCCGTCTACTCCTATTGTATTAAGGGAACAGAATTATATCATTCCCTCTGTACAGCTTCAAGTACAAGCTATATTATGGTGTTTGATAAATTACTTAAACCTCCAAGGAGACGAAAATGGATACCCTTTCCCTAGACGTTAGTCAAAGAATTATTCAGAGGAAAAAAGTCAGCTCCCTCCGTAAAGAAGGAATCACACCGCTTCATCTTTACGGTCGAGGCATATCATCATCTTCCCTTCAGGCAAAAACTTCCGATGTGGCGAGAATTGTTAATCTAGCTGGACACAATATACCCGTAACAATAAGTCACTCTGACTCAAACGAACAAAGCTTGGCTTTCGTAGGAGAAGTTCAATACGACCCTTCTTCCGATGAAATACTGCACGTAGACTTCTTGCGAGTTGATACTAGCCAGCCAATGAAAAGAGATGTTCCAATTTATTTAACAGGAGAATCACCTGCTGTTCGGATCAGCCGAGGACTATTGAGCCAGGGCATACAGTTCCTATCGGTAGAATGTTTGCCGCTTGAAACACCGGAAAGGATAGAAATAGACATCTCCGTTTTGGAAGAGATAGACGCATCTATAAGAGTAAGAGATTACCTGCCTTCATCTGGAATAAAAATCTTGTCGGATCCACAGGACCTTATAGCCCGAGTTTCTGCCCCGAGAGCCGCACGGCCTGCTAGAGGTGACGCCGACGATGATTCTATAGATGTCTCTACCGAAACAGAGCCTACTGCCGCGACAGAGGAGCCACAAGAATAGGAATTGCTGTTCATCAGGCTAGGTTTGCGTTGGCAAAATCAGGGCGCCCATTAACAAAGGATTCTGGATCTGTTGCTTGTTTGCCTTCCATTTGTATTGTTCTAAGTGTTAATAAACCATGACCTGTTTGAACGCTACAGACATATGGCCGTTTAGTATCATCCACTACCACTTTCCCTATTGCGGCGATCGGATTTATGTTGAAGTCACTAGGCCAGACATCTAATAGCTTTATTCTTTTATTGTTCCATCTGGTGTATGCCCCCGGCCAAGGACTGTAAGCTTTTACTTGCCTCCAAATGTTGATTGCCGGTTGGCTCCAATCAATTGCGCCACTATCCTTGGTCAATTTTTCCGTGTATGTGGCTTTCGTATCGTCTTGTTTAAATAGCTTTATTTTGCCTTCATAATAGTTTGTCATCTGCTGCGCTAATAAGTTGGCTCCTTGTTTAAACAATCTGCGTGTTAACTCAACTGTTGTGTCCTCATCCTTTATTGGTTCTTCTTGTTGAACTATGACTCGACCTGTGTCAGTTCCTTCATCAACCTCCATAATTGTTACCCCGGTGACAGGATCTCCCCTTAGAATCGCAGTTACCACCGGAGTTGGGCCCCGATATAGAGGCAACAAAGAAGGGTGTATATTCAATGTCCCTATCACAGGGATTTGTAGTGCTGAAGGCGGGAGTATTATTCCATATGCAGCAACAACTATTATGTCTGGTTTGAGTTTCTCTAGATCAGCCAGGTCGCCCTTTCCCTTAAAGGATTTGGGCTGGAAAACATCTAGGCCTTCCCTTTCTGCCATCACTTTAACTGGAGGGGGAGTTGTCTGCCTTCCTCTGCCTGATTGCCTGTCTGGCTGGGTGTAAACTCCCACTATATCGTGTCCCTCTGACAACAATTTTTCTAGTGGCCATGTTGCATATTCAGGGGTTCCCATGTATACAACTTTCATTAATTTAACTCTTTTGTAAAATGATTTTAATTCAATTATATAGTCTCATGACTGCGGCAACAATAATTACAGAAAAATAGCAAATTTTTCCTTTTTTTCCCCTTGGAACCCCACGAAAAAGGTCTTGTATATTGTATTGGTGTAATGGTTTTGTTGATTGTTTTAAACAATATCCTATTTGCTCTATCACGTTGATGTAGAGTTCTTTTTTAGCGGTTACTCGCTCTCTTATATGGACCCTCTTCCTTAGTATTCTTGTGTATTGTTATATTCTTTTTGGAGAAGCTACTTTGCGCGATTTAACGCCGAATCAAATCTGGCAAGCCGTCTTGGGACACCTTGAGGTGCAAATGAGCCGACCCTCATATCTCACTTGGCTCAAACCTACTGTAGGAGTTTCTTTTGAGAACAATCTGCTCACGGTTGGAGCCCCTTCATCTTTTCATTCGCAAATGTTGCAGTCCCGAATGATAAACCTGATACAAACTACAGCAACTAAAGTCCTCGGAGGTCCGTGCGACGTTTGCTTCGTTCTATCGGGAGCCACCCCTCAGTCACCACCATTAACCAACACGGCCGGAGGCCATTCTTCCCGTCATCTTACCCGCGGGACCGGACCGGCGCCCGATTACCCAAAACTTAACCCAAAATACACCCTTGATTCGTTCGTTGTGGGTCCTTCAAATCAATTTGCCCATGCAGCAGCTCTCGCAGTTACTCATAATCCTGGTGTTGCGTATAACCCGTTGTTTTTGTATGGGGGAGTAGGGCTGGGCAAAACCCATCTTCTGCAGGGTATAGGCAGAACATTCCTAAATCAGGGCCTAAACTGTGTTTATATCAACTCCGAACAATTCACGAATGAGTTTATTTTATCTATTCAAACCAAGAAAACGCGAGAGTTTCGAAATAAATTCCGCTCAGCTGATGTACTATTGGTCGATGACATACAGTTCATAGCGGGCAAAGAGGCTATTCAAGAAGGATTTTTTCATACATTTAACGAGCTCCATAATAACAATAAGCAGATTGTTCTAGCTTGTGACCGACCATCAGCCTCCCTGAAATATTTAGAAGAACGTCTTCTTTCGAGGTTCGACTGGGGTCTGTCGGCCGACATACAGAAGCCCGACCAGGAAACTCGCCTAGCCATACTTTCAGCTAAAGCAGCCTCTTTGGGTTCCCCTGTCCCGGCAGACGTTCTTTCTTTTATAGCCGCCCGTTTTTCTTCCAGCGTAAGAGAGTTGGAAGGCGCCCTCAATCGAGTTTTTGCATATTCCGACCTAACGGCAGTCCCTCTTTCTCTGGAGTTGGCAAACATTAGCCTGTCTGATCTCTTATCTTCCTCGAACAGAACCGTTCCTTCCTCTGACCAGATTTTGTCTGAGGTAGCATCCTTCTACAAGGTCGATGGGCGTCTTCTTTCAGGTAACAGAAAGGACCGCTTAATATCTCGAGCCAGACAAACAGCTGTTTACTTGTTGCGGGAAACCGGAGAACTGTCTCTTTCAGATATAGCTTCCACCCTGGGGGGCAGAGATTATTCGACAATCCGTCATTCTTGGACGAAGGTGACATCTCTCCTTAAAGAGGACCCCGACCTCCGTCAAGAAATCTCTGCTATACAAGAAGAACTAACCCTTGGTTAATTCATCCCTGTTTCCCCTGTTTTCCTCCGCCTCAAAACCGTGAGCAGTCCTCTCAGCTAACGCTTTTACATTGCCTTGTCTGATTTCAAATTACTCTTTATACTCTTTTAAACTTTGTATTATTATTGTTAGATAATATATATATACATATATATAACCTATATAAATAAAGATGATTGATACAGCAAACATATCTATTAGGGCAGGTAACGGAGGGGAAGGATGTGTCAGTTTCCGAAGGGAAAAATATGTTCCTTTGGGAGGTCCTGATGGAGGGGATGGCGGTAAAGGAGGAGACGTAATAATTGTTGCCTCGGAAGGGCACCACATGCTAACGGCGTTCAGGTTCATTCGGAGATTTAAGGCTGGAGACGGAGGAAACGGAAGAGGGCGTCTTAAATCAGGGAAATCAGGGAAAGATTGCATACTAGAAGTGCCTGTTGGAACAATAATAAAGGAACAAGACGAAAGAGGCAAAGAAGCGATAGTTGCAGACCTAAAAGAAAATGGAGCTAAGTTTGTTTTGGCAGTTGGAGGAGAAGGAGGCAAAGGGAACAAGAAATTTGCACGATCAGAAAACAGAACCCCTCTCCTAGCCGAAGATGGAGAAGAAACCAGCGAAAAGAACTTGTCTTTGGAATTACAAGTTCTAGCGGACGTTGGAATTATCGGCAAACCTAGCGTAGGGAAATCGTCCATTCTTAGAACCTGCTCTAGAGCGCGACCAGCTGTGGCAGATTACCCATTTACCACCTTAGAGCCCGTTCTGGGCCTGGTAGATGTTGGGTACAAAACATTTGTTATAGCAGAGATTCCGGGATTAATCGAAGGAGCTCACAAGGGGTCCGGCCTTGGTCATGAATTCTTAAGACATGCAAAAAGGACGGAAGGAATAGTGCACTTATTAGACGGTACATCGGATGATTTAACAAGAGACTACAACCAAATAAAAGAAGAAATGCTCATGTACGATAAACACCTTTTAGACAAATGGGAGGTGATAGCAGTCAATAAGGTAGACATGGTGGCAAACGAAAATCAAAAACAAGAGATAGAAAAAGAACTTTTATGCCTTTTGGGCGGAGGATCCGAGGAAGGAAAAAATAGAGGAAAGATTCATTTTGTGTCGGCAGTAAGCGGAGAGGGCGTAAATGAGTTGATGCAAGAACTAGCAAGCACGCTAACCGAAACACTGTCACAAAAGGAGATCAGCGCAAAGAGAACAGAGAACAACCCTCCTGTTATAACGCCCAAACCAAGAATGGAAAAAGTAGAGGTGATTAGGCAAAACAAACTGTTTTTAGTAAACTCGTCGAAGGCAGAAAGAATTGTTAGAAAGGCAAAAACTGAAGACAAAATTATACTAGCACAAGTGATGAATGAACTGAAACGACTGGGAGTTATAAGGGCTCTGGAAAGAGCAGGAATAGGGTCGGGATCTACAGTAAGAATAGGTTCTTGGGAGATGGAATGGGAATGAAGAACAGACTGGACAAGATCGGGATCTTCGGGGGAACCTTCGACCCCATACATACAGGCCACTTGTTAGTGGCTCAAGAAGCAGCGTCGACATTAGGCCTGGAGGAAATTTGGTTTGTTCCTACCGGAGAACCATGGCTCAAGGAAGGAACCAACGTCTCCCCCGCAAGAACTCGACTAGCAATGCTCGATCTAGCGATAGGTAAAAACAGTAGATTTAAGGCATGTTCTATAGAAATAGATAGGCCGGGCCCTTCGTATACCGTAGAAACCTTGCAACAATTAAATCAAGCGGGTTATCAGGGAAAGCCATCGTTCATAGTTGGCATGGACTCTCTGGAAACGCTACACCGGTGGCACCAGCCTGCGCGACTGTTTGATTTATGCGATCTGGTGGTTATAGCTAGGCCCGCTTATTTAGGCATTAACCCGGAATCCATAGAAAAAATCAAACCAGGAGCATCAAAAGACATAACGTTCCTAAATGGGTTAAGAATAGGAATTAGCGGGACAGAAATCAGGCGACGTGTTTTCGACCATAAACCAATAACCTACTGGGTTCCAGATGAAGTAGAACGATACATATACGAGAACAATTTGTATGGGGAGTGAAACAGTGGACTCGACAATAGCCAACAAAATCCTGAACTTGGCGGGTAAACTCCGTGCACTACAATATGGGGAATTTATTCTATCTTCGGGAGCAAAAAGCAACTATTATTTTGACGGGAGACTGATTAGCCTTCATTCCGAAGGTAGCTACTTGCTGGGAAAAACTTTTCTGAACGCGATTCGCGGGACTAATATATCGGCAATAGGCGGGCCTGCAGTGGCTGCCATTCCAATAGTCTCTGCAGTTACCCTAACAAGCCACATCGAAGAAAATCCAGTCGAAGCTTTTTTCGTAAGACCGATGGCAAAAGATCACGGTACCGAAAGACAAATAGAGGGAAACTTGAGACCAGGGAGCCACGTGATGATAGTTGACGATGTGTGCACTTCCGGCGGTTCCTTGTTTATTGCTATAGACGCCGTTGAGAGCATCGGGTGTAAAATAGAAAAAGTGATGGTCGTTTTAGACAGGAAACAGGGAGGCAGGGAAAAGATAGAAGCAAGAGGATATTCCTTTGTTTGTGTCTTGGAACCGGACGAAACTGGAGTAATACGGGTTTCCTGCGATATCACTGGATAAGAAAGAAAGCCCATGAATATCTACTACCCCACAATAGAAGAGGCGCATAGGTTGGCCAAAAAGGGAAACTTGATACCTTTGTACACGGAGATAAATGCCGACTTAGAAACGCCGGTTTCCGCCTACTTAAAAATAGCCACAGGGCCCTATTCCTTTCTATTGGAGAGTGTTGAGGGCGGAGAAAGGTTGGCAAGATACAGCTTTATAGGAACAGAGCCTTTTCAGGTTGTCAAAACCGGACCCGGCCAAGATCAAGGAGAGGTTGACCCTCTAGATATCATAAAAACCACACTAGATCAGTACAGACCAGTGGAAGTTCAGGGACTGCCTAGATTTCAAGGAGGAGCAGTAGGGTATCTCGCCTATGACACAGTTAAATATTTCGAAAAAGTACCAATCCCTGTTAATGACCCGTTTGAACTGCCAGAATCCCAATTTATGTTCGTAGACACTCTTTTGGTTTTCGATCACATAAGGCATAAAATTAAAGTAGTAACCCATATACATCTAGACGGAGCAACGATCGATGAAGCCTATCACAAAGCAACAGAACGAATAGAAACTCTTGTTAAAAGGCTGCAGGAACCGCTTCTATTGGACAAGACTAAACGAAACCATCAAGGAAACAGTGTAAAAGAAATCTCCTCAAACGTAACGGAGGAAGAATTCAAAGACAAGGTGAACAAAGTCAAAGAATATATATACGCGGGAGATATTATTCAGGCAGTATTGTCCCAACGCCTTTCAAAAAGAACAGACGCAGAACCCTTTGATATATACAGGGCACTTAGAACGCTTAACCCTTCTCCGTACATGTACTTTCTTGAACTAGACGGATTTCACATTGTTGGAGCCTCGCCAGAACTTCTGGTGAGAGTCGAAGACGGAGTAGTTTACAACTTTCCTTTAGCAGGCACTAGGCCAAGAGGCGCAACGCCCGCGGAAGATGATGCCCTGGCAGAGGAGCTCAAGGCAGATGAAAAAGAAAGAGCGGAGCACATAATGTTAGTTGATCTTGGGAGAAACGATGTGGGAAGAGTGGCAGAAACAGGCTCGGTAGAGGTTACAGACCTGATGAGAGTGGTCAAATATTCTAATGTGATGCATTTAGAATCTGAAGTTAGAGGAAGGCTAAGGCAAGATAAAGACGCTTACGACGCTTTACGATCTTGTCTTCCTGCGGGAACTTTGTCAGGAGCACCAAAGATCAGAGCCATCGAGATACTGTCGGAGCTTGAGGGAGAAAGAAGAGGGCCATATGGGGGCGCCGTCGGCTATTTTGGTTTTGATGGAGCAATGGATACTGCCATTACAATTAGAACTATGGTTATAAAGAATGGTACGGCGTACATACAAGCAGGAGGAGGCATTGTGGCGGACAGTATCCCAGAATCCGAATTTCAAGAAACCCTGCATAAAGCCCGGGCAGCCTTAAGGGCACTGGAAGAAGCAGAATCACGAAACCCGTAAACACCAAAAACGGCTTCTTTGGAAAAACCAAATAAATTAACCTCAACGACTGACAGGTGGCACCACCTTAAGTAAGCTTTTATTATGAAAAGCAGAAAAACTCATATAATACCAATTGTTGTTTTAGGCACTGGGATCATGTTGCTGATAACAACCCTATCATTTCAGGCGTACAAAATGGTTTCTCATGCGCAATTAGACAAAATGGAATACGAAGCTTATGGACTTGAAAAAGAAGACACAAAGCATGAAGTTTTGTATCCGGGAAACCTGGTGGACCCTTTGGATTGGGATAACCCTCGGATAACCGACATTAACGAAAGGAAAACGGATCCAACGGAGCAATTTGGGTATGAAAACAGTAAAGTTACAACTCAGCCGGCGCCGCCGAGATCAATAGAAATACCGGCAATAGAACTTTTTTCAGAAGTTAAATCCCTAACCATTCAAAACTACGGAAAAGCACGGGGATGGGAAACACCGAAAAATGTCGTTGGACACATACCAACCACAGCGAACCCGGGACAGGAAGGCATCGCATACCTGTTTGGCCACTTGAACAGCCCTATTAGAGGCGAAGGATCCGTATTCCGAAACCTAACAGAAATACCAAGCATTCTGCGCCAAGGAAAAGACGTATATGTATATGTGGAAGACGAAGGCGGAAAAACATACCTTTATCGAGTTAACAAAACAAGAGTCATACCTCAGGAAGAGTTTGAAATAAAAGATTCAGATAGCTCACTGATTGAACTAGTGGCATGTGTGCCATCTTATATCTATGACCACAGGCTGATAGTTACGGCCGAATTAGTGGGCTCTAAGTAGGCATCCGGCCTACTGGCATTGAATCAAACATCCAGGTTCTTGACGTTCGCCGCATTGGCCTGAATAAACGCCTTACGTGGAGCCACCTCTTCGCCCATTAACTCTGTGAAAACTCGGTCCGCCGCCTCGGCATCTTCTGCCGTAACTCGCAATAAGCTACGAGTTTGGGGGTTCATAGTAGTATCCCAGAGTTGATCGGGATTCATTTCCCCTAACCCCTTGTATCTTTGAATGGATAGACCGCGCTTCCCCTCTAATTTTTCCAATAGGGAATCCTTATCGTTCTCAAGATAAGCGTAGTGAACTTCTCTGCCAGCCTGAATCTTGTATAAAGGAGGCTGGGCAATGTAAAGATATCCTTCTTCAATGAGTTGTCGCATGTTTCTGTAAAAGAACGTTAAAAGTAAAGTCCTTATGTGTGATCCGTCGACATCTGCATCAGTCATAATAATTATCTTGTGGTATCGGAGCTTCTCTAGGTTGAGGTCGTCACCGAGATTGGCCCCGACGGCTGTTATTATGACGCGAATCTCTTCATGGCCAAGCATTTTGTCCAGGCGAGCCTTTTCGACGTTCAAAATCTTACCCTTGAGTGGCAAGATGGCCTGAAATTTTCTCTCTCGCCCTCCCTTAGCAGATCCACCTGCAGATTCTCCCTCCACTAGGTATAATTCAGACAACGACGGATCTTTTTCAGAGCAGTCGGCCAGCTTTCCTGGTAGAGAGCCGCCGTCCATGGCGTTTTTCCTTAAAACCATGTCTCTGGCCTTACGAGCTGCCTCTCGGGCCTTTTGAGCGGTGAGGCTTTTATCTATAATTCGACGAGCTTCGTTCGGATTTTCTTCGAGATAATATATGAGAGCTTCGGCGACTACAGAGTCCACTTGTCCTTGGACTTCTGCGTTGCCCAGTTTTCCCTTGGTTTGTCCTTCAAACTGCGGGTCGATCAGCTTCACACTTAACACAGCGGCAATCCCTTCTCTTACATCTTCTCCGGAGAAATTGGATTGATCTTCTTTTAGAAACTTCTGCTTTCGAGCGAAGCCATTCAGGGCCCGAGTCAAGGCAGTCCTGAATCCTGTTAAGTGAGTGCCCCCGTCAGCGGTGTTGATACAATTGGCAAAAGAATAGATTTGCTCTGAATAGCCACCATTATACTGGAAAGACGCTTCTACCATCGTGTTATCGATTGTTTTCTGGACATAAAAAGGATCGCTTTGAAGAACTTCCTTGTTATGGTTAAGTTGAGAAACAAAACTCACTATACCCCCATCGAATTTGTAGTTTTGTTTCCAAGGTGAATAACCCTGTTCTTTGTGCCATTCGCTGATAAGTGAAATTTGCAAACCTCTATTTAGGTAAGCCATTTCCTTGAATCTTTGAGATAAAACACCAAAATCATATTCTGCTGTGCCAAATATTTTCTCATCAGGCATAAAAGTAGTCGTAGTCCCTGTGCCGGTTGCCTTTTTGACTGATTCCAGCGAGTCGATTGCAGCTCCACGCTCGAAATTTTGTTCGTGAAGGAATCCGTCTCTTTTTACTTCTACTTTTAACGATGAAGATAAAGCATTTACCACGGAGGCCCCGACGCCATGAAGGCCTCCAGACACCTGATATCCTTTGCCGCCAAACTTTCCACCGGCGTGCAGGGTGGTCATGACGGTTTCAACGGCAGTTTTGCCTGTCGCTGGGTGAACATCTACGGGTATGCCCCTACCGTCATCTTCGACCTTAACTGAACCATCGGGCAAAATTCGAACAGAAACCTTGGTGCAGAAACCTGCCATAGCTTCGTCAACAGCGTTATCGACGATTTCGTATATTAGGTGATGCAGTCCTCGGCTATCTGTGCTACCGATGTACATGCCTGGGCGCAAGCGTACAGCTTCCATTCCTTCGAGTACTTGGATGTCTTGAGCTGTATAATCTAGAGAAGAGTTAAGTTCTGCCATAGTTGATCTACCTCGTGTGCACTGTCTGCACCTTTATATTTATGCTGAAAAGGATACATGGTCCTATCAGGTCGTAATGGATCGGCAACTAGACAACAAGCAGTTGCCAGGTTAAGTGAACGCCAGTTTATCTGTAAGAGAGTACCCCCTCTTTATTATTGTAGCCAGTAAGGCTTGTAGCCAAACCAAGCTCATTTAAGCACGAAAATACTAACATGTTTCCAGTCAAATGTCAAAGCTCGCAGGCGCAAATGAACCACTACAAGAAAGAGATTTAGATGGAAGCACTTTTCTCAAAATGGAGTTCTATGTTAGACTTCCGACTTGAGGCAGTATGACAGATAAGAAAAATAGAGTTTTTTCAGGAATGAGACCATCAGGCAGGCTACACTTAGGCAACTATTTAGGAGCCTTGAGAAACTGGGTGGTTTTGCAAGAAACATTCCAGTGTATATATTGTGCCGTCGATGTACACGCCCTCACTGACATGCAGGGCAATTCTACGAAAGACATAAAGCCCAACATACATGAAATGATACTAGATTGGCTCGCAGCTGGAATAAACCCAGAAAAGAGTTTAGTTTTTGTACAGTCACATGTTCCAGAAGTAATGATTCTGCACTCACTTCTTAGCATGGTAACTCCCCTTGGATGGTTGATGAGAGTTCCTACATTTAAGGACAAGATACGGCAAATGGAAGAAACAGAAGAAAATGTTAGCTATGGTCTTGTCGGATATCCGGTTCTTATGACAGCGGACATAATACTATACAAAGCAAACACTGTTCCGGTGGGAGAAGATCAGTTGCCACATATAGAATTGGCCCGAGAGATTGTCAGGAGATTTAATAATATGTACGGCAAAATCTTCCCAGAACCACAATCCAAGTTGACCGAACACCCGCTTATCAGAGGTTTAGACGGAAAGCAAAAAATGAGTAAAAGTTTAAATAATCACATCGAATTAGCTATATCGCCTGAAGAAACGCACAAAAGAGTCCGGGGAGCCTTCACAGATCCGCAGAGATTAAAAAAAGATGACCCAGGCAATCCGTTGATATGCAACGTGTATTCTCTTCACAAATACTTCAACCCTGATAAACTGGATGAGATTTACTCTAGGTGTGTAGTTGCTGACATAGGTTGTGTAGAAGACAAAGAGATTCTGTCAGACGGCATTAACGAGATGCTTCGGGAATTTCGAGAAAAACGTGAGGAATTGGCTAGCAGGCCTAAATATGTGTCGGAAGTTCTCTCCGAAGGGGCAGAAAGAGCCAGGTCAATAGCCCAGCAGACGCTGTCTGAAGTTCGAGAACGCATGGGCATCTCACAATCAATCTAATATTCTGAAGAGGCCACCTAAACAATGAATGCCAAGAACAGTGACTTTGAGAATGTTGTGTCTTCTGCTATTCAAATAGTTAAAGACGCCGGAAAAGTATTGGTGGACAGATTTAAAGGCGAAAAACAAGTTTCTTACAAAGGAAGAAACGATTTAGTTACGGATGTTGATAAGTTTGTTGAAGAAGAAATAATAAGATCTCTACGTAATGCTTTTCCTGGATGCGGAATTGTGGCGGAAGAATCAGATCCTATAGCGACACAAACAGACATGACGTGGATCATAGACCCTTTAGACGGAACCAGCAACTATGTAAACGGCATACCGTTTTTTGCTGTTAACCTCGCACTAATGACAGATAATCAAGTAGTATTGGGAATAACGTATGATCCGATGAGAAACGAGCTTTTTCATGCTGTAAAAAACCAACAAGCTTATCTGAACCAAACACTCATCGAGGTATCAAGCAAGAAAAAGTTGAAAAACGCCCTTATAGGATATGATCTTGGCTATTCAGATGGAAAAGCCAAAACTGCAATAGAAATGATTTTGCATTTGTGGTCCAGTATACGGTCGACAAGAATGATGGGCTCTGCGGCATTGGGTTTGGCTTATGCAGCTTGTGGTAGAACAGATTTGTACTTTCATCACCATTTGTCACAATGGGATTTGGCGGCTGCCCTTGTGATTGTAAGCGAGGCCGGGGGCGTGACTTGTGATAAACAAGGACAGCCAGCATCTCTTTCATCTACAAGCATTATTGCAGCGAATCCTAGTCTGCACAGTGATTTTCTTAGTAAAACTCAAGAAACTGCATGGAGGGTCAATAAATGACGAAACCGGCTAAACAACCAGCTATCCATTATGTTGCGGAAGGCAATGAAAATGCGCCGGTGATTGTTTTAATAAACGGCCTGGGAGGAGATTTGCGGCAGTGGCAGGCGTTAAGATTAATGCTCCAGAGTCAGTATAGGGTCGTGTCTTTGGACAACAGAGACAGCGGCCATAGTGAGAGAGGAGATGAACAGTACTATATTGAGGATATGGCCAATGACGTAGTGGATTTGCTAGATAGACTTGCCATTGGGAAAACACATGTTATCGGATATTCCATGGGCGGGGCGATAGCCCAGGAATTGGCTATTAACCAACCACAACTAGTTGATAAATTGATCTTGTTAGCGACGTATGATAGTACCGATAATCGAGCACAGGATCTTTTCAGAGGATTCGCTTCATTAAGACGTGATTTAAATAGAGAGGATTACTTGAGATTGACTTTACCGTGGGGATATACATATGAGGAATACGAGAAGCCCGGCTTTGTTGAAGAAGTCATTGCCGAATTGGTCAACGATCCCTTATATCAGGAGAACGAGGCGTTTACCAGACAAATGGAAGCAACTATAGCATTTAATTCAAGAGATAGGCTGCACCTGATAAAAGCTCCGACTTTATTGGTTTTCGGAGATGAAGACATCATGACTCCAATCAGATTCGCCAACTCAATGGTTGCACGCATAAAAAATGCCCAATTGTTTGTTATAAAGGGAACAGGCCATCTTTTTATGAGGACACGTTTCAGGGAGGCGTCTGAAGTTATTAAGGATTTCCTTGACGAGTGAAAGCCCACTGATAAGCATCGTCACTTGAGTTTCTTTACGAAAAGCCCGATTCTCTCTAAAGCACCCTCTATTTCGTTCTGAGAAACAGCGTAGCAACAACGGACATGCCCTTCCCCACTTTCTCCGAAAGCTGATCCGGGAACAACGGCAACTTTCTCTTCTATCAACAGTTGCTCCGCAAATTCTTCGGACGTTAAGCCGGTATTTTTTATGGAAGGAAAAGTATAGAAAGCCCCTAACGGATCAATGCAATCCAATCCTATTGAGCGAAGACCATTAACCATTAGTCGTCTTCGGCGGTCGTATTCGAGGCGCATATTTTCCACTTCAGTCTCCCCGAACCGTAGGGCTTCTAAGGCTGCCATCTGTCCTTGGATAGGGGCACAAAGCATAGTATACTGGTGAATCTTCATCATGGCTTCGATTATTTCGGAATTAGCACACGCATAACCAATGCGCCAACCAGTCATGGCATACGATTTAGAAAAACCCCCTAGAAGTACTGACTTATGTTTCATTTGTGGTAAAGACGGAAAGCAGGTGTGTTCAACTCCATACACTAAGCGGTCATAAACCTCATCGGAAATCACCGTTAAATCGTACTTAATGGCCAATTTAGAAATCTCCAGCATCGCATCTCGTGTCATTACAGCCCCTGTTGGATTGTTGGGATAGCCCAGAAGTACGGCTTTCGTTCTATGAGTTATTCTTGATTCAATGTCGGACGCAGTTACTTGGAATGAATTGCCCATCGAGGTTGGAACATCTACTGGCACCCCGCCCGCAAGGGCTATACAAGGAACGTATGAAACGTAAGTTGGTTCTGGAACGATAACCTCGTCACCAGGATCCAGAATTGATCTCATGACAAGGTCCAACGCCTCACTTACTCCTACGGTTACAAGAATTTCGTTTGAAGGATCATAATTGACTTCATACAGTTTTCTGATATGTGTAGCTATTTCCTGCCTGAGTTCCATGAGGCCGAAATTGGAAGTGTACATCGTGTGGCCACTTTCTAGGGAAGTTATTGCTGCTTCTCTTATGTGCCAGGGTGTCACAAAGTCAGGTTCACCCACGCCGAGAGAAATTACATCATCCATAGAAGCGATAATGTCAAAAAATCTTCTTATGCCAGAGGGGGAAAGGTTTTGCACTCGTTCAGATAAAATCCTAGAAGCTGCCGACTTTGCCTTTTTATCGTTCATTTAAAAGTATCCTTATGGGGAAAGAGGAAGGCGCCTTGTTCCTTCATCTTGGTTCAAGATAATGCCGTCTTCTTTGTAGCGTTTTAACAAAAAGTGGGTGGTGGTTGCGTTCACTTCTTGAAGAGCAGCGAGCTTCATCGCGACAAAACTCGCAACTTGCTGCATCGTATTCCCTGAAATTAACACAGCCAGATCATAATCTCCAGACATCAGCTGCAGAGAGCGCACTTCAGGGAATCTGGCGATTCTTTGAGCAATCCCGTCGAAGCCCACATCGTGCTGAGGCGTCATTCGCACCTCTACGAAAGCTAAAACCTCCTCACCGTCGTAGAGAACATCTCGGTTTATTACCGTCTTGTATCCCAAAATTATTTTTTGCTTTTCAGCTTGATCTATCAGCTCTTCGACTTCCTTTGTTGATCGTCCAGTCAGAGCAGCGATTTCTTCGGGAGTGGCCTTGGCGTTGTTTTCCAGTATTGCTAGTATATCTTTCATAGTGAGGGCCTCATTTTATGCCATTCTGTTGCTTGTTCAAAAGCATAAGCGGCATTTAGGATGGTATTTTCAGAGAAGTAGTTTCCCATTATCTGCATGCCTATTGGTAATCCATTGGAGAATCCTGCCGGTATCGATATGGCGGGTATGCCGGCTATGTTAGCAGGGATGGTGCAAATATCGTTAAGGTACATCTGCAGGGGGTCTTCTGTTTTTTCACCTATTAAAAAAGCTGTTGAAGGAGAAGTGGGAGTAATTAAAACATCGTAATCATTAAAAACGCTCGAAAACTCATCCCTTATCATAGTCCTAACCTTTTGTGCTTTAACATAATAAGCATCATAGTAGCCGGCTGAGAGTGCGTAGGTTCCAAGCATGATTCTTCTACTGACCTCTGGCCCAAACCCGTTTTGCCTAGTTTTCTCCATGGCATCCCAGATGGAACCCGCGTCTTTGTATGAATATCCGTATTTGACTCCATCGTATCTAGACAGATTAGCCGATGCTTCCGAAGGGGCTAATATATAATATACGGCCAGGGCATATTTGGTTAAGGGTAAAGAAATTTCTGACACGGTTGCACCAAGTTTTTCAAAAGCAAGAAGAGACTCCTTTATGCAGTCTAGAACACTCTTATCGACACCAGCTTCAAAGTACTCCTTTGGAACGCCTATTTTAAGTCCGTTAACGTCTCCTTTAAGGGATTTTGAATAGCAATTGCTCACAGTTGCTATAGAGGTAGAATCCATCGGATCATGGCCTACGATTGCATCGAGTACAATAGAGCAGTCTCGCACGTCCTTGGTTATGGGGCCAATTTGATCCAACGAACTTGCAAAAGCTACTAAACCGTATCGACTGACTAAACCATAGGTAGGCTTAAGCCCAACAACTCCACAAAGACTGGCTGGCTGTCGTATGCTTCCTCCAGTATCGGAGCCTAGGGAATAGAAGCACTCTCCAGATGCTACTGCAGCGGCAGGTCCACCGCTACTACCTCCGGGAACTCGCTCTAAGTCCCAAGGGTTATGTGTGGGATGAAAAGCAGAATTTTCTGTTGAGGACCCCATTGCGAATTCATCCATATTGCCCTTCCCCACAATTATGCCTCCTGAGTGTTTTAGCTTCTCGACAACAGTGGCATCATAGGGAGGAATAAATTCACTAAGCATATTGGAGGAACACGTAGTGAGAATATCCTGAGTGCAAATATTATCCTTTAGCTGGAAAGGTATTCCGCGTAGATTGCTTGACGGCAGTACACCGGGGTTTTGGTCAAAACTTTTTGCTTCCTCTAAGGCGAGGTCTCCTGTAACAGTAACAAAGGATTTGATTGACGGTTCCACTTGTTTGATCCGATCTAGTGCTGCCCGAGTCAAATCTTCGGAAGAAACCATTTGATTGTCCAGTAGATCTTTCGCATCGTGAATGGTCAATTCATATAGCGGTAAGGTCATTATTCCAACACTGCCTTTACCTTGAAGTAATCGTTTTCCACGGAGGGTGCGTTCTGAAGAGTTTTGTTTACAGGCAAAGACTTGGAGGGTTCGTCTTCTCTCATTGCCCCATCCGCCGAAACAGAGTGCCCGGTCGGGTTAATGCCGCTCGTGTCTACATTGTCCAGGATCCTAAACTGATCTAAAATGTTTGAAAGTTCAGAGCTTAGGCGACTTACATCTTCAGGCGAGAGTCCTAGTCTATATACTAAAGCTATGTTTTCAACTTCTTCTTTGCTAATTTTTGGGATGTTCATGCCTGTTCCGATCTAAAAAAGTAACTTAGTTTAGCAAATAGTAAGTGCTCATTCAAGTTTAGGATAAAGGCATATCAGGCAGTGCCACCACACACGTTGGAAGTTAATTACCCAGATGAACTATAATGAACGATATATAGCACTTGATATCACAAATTGGACAAACGGACATATATGCCAAGAGAGAAATATGACATCGGAATAATAGGAGGCGGACCAGGAGGGTACGTTGCTGCCATTCGTGCCGCTCAGTTGGGAGGTAAAGTAGTTCTCGTTGAAGAGGATTCATTAGGGGGTGTTTGTTTGAATTGGGGCTGTGTTCCAAGTAAAGCCATGCTAAGAAACGCGGAAATAATAAACCTGATGAAATCTGCAGGGCAATTTGGTATTTCTTTCAACGATTTTTCATTTGATGTAAATAAAGCAGTTTCCAGAAGTCGACGAATTGTGAATCGTCTCGGGAGAGGGATAGAGTTTTTATTGAAGAAAAACTCAGTCACTCACGTAAAAGGGCGTGCTGAAATACTAACGAACGGCAGTATTCTGGTTGACAGAGATCAGGAAATCGCCATCAAAAATATTATAATAGCTACGGGTTCGTCCCAGCGTTCTTTAGACCTGCTGGAAACCGATGGGGTGAGCGTTATAACAAGCAAGGAAATATTGGCCCTAACAGCAGTGCCCAAAAGCCTTCTGATTATTGGTGGAGGATCCACAGGGATAGAATTCGCTTATATGTATAGCGCTTATGGCTCGAAAGTTACTGTGGTAGAGGCGCAAGACCAGATTCTTCCGAAAGAAGACCCCGAGATTGCAGATTTGTTGAAGAAGAGTCTTACGGGGCAGGGAATATCAATCTATACAAATGCCCGAATCACCTCCGGGGAGGTAAAGGATGGATTAGTAAGGTGTGAAATTGATGTTCCCAATAGGGAAACCAAAACGGTAATCGAAGCAGAAAAGGCACTAATATCGGTAGGAGTTTCTGGCAACATCTTCGGTATTGGATTAGAGGGTTTAGATATTGAGACGGAAAACGGGTTCATAAAAATTGATGAACAGATGCGAACCAGTGTGCCAAATATATATGCCATAGGTGATGTTACGGGAAAATTGTTGTTGGCACACGTAGCACAAGCCCAGGGAGTTATAGCCGCTGAGGTTATAGCAGGATTTGACCATGATGAATTGATTTATGATTTGATACCGAGATCCACCTACTGCGAGCCACAAATAAGTAGTTTCGGATATACCGAAAAAGAAGCGTTGGATCTTGGATATTCAATCAAAACAGGGCGATTTCCGTTGACAGCCAACGCGAAAGCTTTGGCTATAGGAGAAGATACGGGCATAGTTAAGGTAATAGTAAACAAGAAAAACAAAAACATCTTAGGAGCACATATAATTGGCCCAGAAGCAACCGAGATAATTTCCGAATTAATCACCGTCAATCAGTTAGGGGGAGAAAAGGAATTCTTGGAAAAGATTATACACCCGCATCCATCCATCGGAGAGGCTATTAAAGAAGCAGCATTGGATGTTTATGACAGGGCAATACACATATAAAAATAGCCCAAAATAGCCCAAAATAGCCCAGTGTAAACATAGGCTATAATACGAACACCTTACGAAGCATATTGGCCATATATGTACGCAAAGCGTAATTACTCTCGGTGATATGTACAGTTTCGTGCGCCCGCGGGTGGCTAAATCAGGTTGCTAAAACGCTTGCATTAGTAGTAAAATAACAGTGTTCCTTAACGAACAAATATGTCTAGTTATCATTTTGGAAGTATTAGCAAATAGTTATATGATATCCAAAAAAAGCCATCAAGCAGGACCAATGAAAGTGCCAGCGTTTTCAAAGGCGTTAGAGAATCTGCTAGACGTAGCCAAAAAGGGTCACGAGTCGGGAAGCGAATTTTTTAATCCGGGCTACGATTGGTTAATAGAAAAAATGAGAGTTTTTCAGGATTTTGATCCTTCATCCCAGAAAACCGTGATTAAAGACGCTGAACAACTTGAAAAAGAATCCAGAGAATTAAACAATGAAGGTAAAGCAGGCAAAAAGGTTTGGCCGGATGTTGCCGTGAGGCTGGAAACCGGAGGGCTGGGCTTCTTCAGTCAGTTAGGAGTGGCAAGGCGACCAGATTTGACCCAGTACTACGCTGATGGGTTTACCCCGAATAGAGATGCCATTTCATTCAGTGAAGAGAATCAAGAACTGTTCGCCGAAATCATACCCTACATAACCAAGAAAATGAACGAAAGTTTTTTGAGTGGCGATACGATAATCCAGACAGACAGGCAGATTGGGGATGCCCCAGGGCGGTCATTCCATGCTAGACAACTTTTGTTTGGTGTAGATTATCCTCAATTGCCATATATGTGGCGGCAACTAACATTCGATTTACAGCATGAAGAATTACAGAATCCACCAGACATATTAGAAGTATCTATCCCTAAGTGGCTGGATGATTTACAGATACCGTTGGATATAAAAAATAGAGTGATTAACGCAGGATTGACCAGTTTGATTTTCAAAGCGCCTACGTTAGGATTATCATTGCATCTTGGCTTTGACTATATGGGGGAGCATAAAATGGGCCCTCTTTCTATAGCTATGTTCAAAGTCAAGGAATCGGAAGGATTGGCCTTACAAGCAGCGTTAAGTATGGCTAGAGTGCAAACTGTCGACGGAGATATCACAAATGCCGCCATGGTAACCACCGGACCTTCCCTGCATGGCAAAAGTACCCTCACTATAATGATAGAACTGGCAGAAAGCAAATTGCTTCAGGAATTAGGAATCACTGTAGAGGCAGAGGAAGGGGTATATCCGATGAACGACGATATAATCCTTCTGCAAAAACTGAAAGAGCCCAAGGTGATAGATAAAGGGAAAAAGAAGACTCGTATCTCTTACGCCATTGATGGAACAGAGAACAGTATGTATGCAGTACCGTTTGGCCTGAGTAAAGACAGTGATCCAATAACATACGACGTGTTGAGGGGTTCAGATAATAATCCAAACTCACAAGAGACACTGGAAAATGTGCCCTTTAATTATAAGGAAGGCACTCCAGATTTTTCAAAGAATCCTGTACGCAATATGAGAATGATTCTATCTAGATCGAGATTGCTGGCCAGGAAAGGAGTAAGTCACCTATCTAAACTCTTTTCTAATGGCCAACTCGAAGAAACGGTTCACGTGCCCATGGAAAATATGGATAGGATATTGTGGCAGGGCGTTATGCGTCAAAATACGATTGTGCCTCCATTGGTTCGGCTTAGTCCCGAGACCTACGTTAGGGCTCTAATGTATGGAGAAGCGGTTCAGACGGGTGCTTCTACAGGTGCAATAGGAAGACCTTATGTAGAATATTTTTCAGATCCATTCATTATTGGACTAGAAGACGAAAATGCTAATTTATTATACTCCATACTGAAAAATATCCGCGAGGGTGGGTTGCCCCAGGAGTACTATATGTTTAATACCGGCGGCATAGGAGCTGACAAGAATGAGGAAGCAACCGGGCCTCTTTACAAGAAAATTGACAGGGATCTAACTCTTCTTTTACAGGAAGCAGTTTTAAGGAAGGCTGTTAAGTTTGAGAGAGATGATGTTCTAGGAGTGGATGTTGCTGTAGCAGTTGTTGATACTGAGGGTAATGAAGTTATAGACCTTAGAGAGACTTGGTTGCCTAAGTCTATATATGGAGAAGAAAACTATAAGGCGAGAGTCCAGGATTTAAAGCACAAAAGGTTTTATGGAGATGATCAGGCTGACAAGGCAGGTATATTAAGGTATACAAAGGTCAATAAGGAGATATTCGATTTGACCGAAATACCGGCTCCTATAAATGAGAGAGAAGTCGCTTGGCTAGTATCCTTTTATTGCAATTTGGACGAAGCTTACGAAACAATAGATAGATTATCAGAGAATTTACCGGAAGAAGTGATAGATCATATGGGATTCGGCAAAGTAACGGCCAAGATAAAGGAAGGCTTCAAGAGAGGTTTGCACCTAACCCCCGAGGCACAGATCAAATTGCAATTATTAGGCATCATTTGAGGTAACTACTAGGCGAGAATAATGTTTTGTAGTTGTCTATTGATGAGGATTGATATATCCTATTACAGGTTGGAGAGCGTGAGGTTTAAGTTTGGTAGACCTTAATCCGCTCATATAAGAAAGGTGGCTGGTTATATGCCTGCCATTGGAATTGTTGCCTCCAGTGAATCTGAGGCAAATAGATATGTGGAAGCTATGGTAAAACGGGGTGTGGAAAAAAATGTTCTCTTGCCTCTCCCGGCAAGCAGAGTGGCTGACACTATAGCTGCTGTAGATGGTCTCCTACTCTCTGGAGGACCAGATATAAACCCTGACAAGTATGGGGAACAAATAGACCCCGACGCGGAGCTACAATTAAACCTTCAACTAGACGAATGGGAATTTCCTCTCTTGCGCTCGGCACTTGCATTAGATATGCCTGTATTGGGTATATGTCGAGGTATGCAGTTAATCAATGTGTGCTTTGGGGGCTCCTTAATTCAAAACATTGTTGGACATGATCTTGATGATGAAGATCGTAAAAGCAGTAAAAGCTATCACCAAGTTTACATTTCTCCAGGTAGTAAAATCGCAGGCATTTTGGGATCTGGCGGATTTGTAAGGGTCAACAGTTTACACCATCAAGGGCTGAAAGAGCCTCAAAAAGCCAAGTCTCTGATGGCCTCCGTTTACTCATTGGCAGACGGTATCATTGAAGCATTGGAAAGTCCGCATCATGATTGCGTGATCGGTGTTCAGTGGCACAATGAATGTGAAAGAGAGCTCCCTAAGAGTTTTGGACGATTGTTTGACGGCTTAATAGAACGATCTCGAGTGTTTTCACAAAAACGAGGTTGAATCTTGAATAATGTAACATTGAGAAAGGCACTCTGTTAATCGATAAAGAGAGGAACGCAAATGGTGACAAATTCAGAATCAGAAAATATAAAAACCATATCCATTGAGCAGGAAATGCGGAGTTCTTATTTAGATTATGCGATGAGCGTAATAGTATCCCGCGCCCTTCCAGACGTCAGGGATGGACTGAAACCGGTTCAAAGACGGATTCTTTACGCGATGGATGAGTTGGGTATGAGACCAAATTCTTCCTACAAAAAAAGCGCCAGATTAGTGGGCGAAGTTCTGGGTAAATATCATCCTCATGGAGACACCTCCGTTTATGACGCCATGGTCCGCATGGCCCAGGACTTTTCGATGCGCTATCAATTGGTAGATGGTCAAGGTAATTTTGGAAGTATAGACGACGACCCACCAGCAGCGATGAGGTATACAGAGGCCAGAATGGCGTCTATAGCACAAGATATGATGACAGATATTGATAGAGATACGGTGGATTTCGGCGCGAACTTCGACGACACATTGCAGGAACCGCAGGTTCTACCGGCATTGCTGCCTAACTTATTGGTTAATGGAGCGTCTGGGATAGCTGTTGGTATGGCAACCAACATACCGCCTCATAACCTTAAAGAAGTTTGTGATGCAACGGTTCATTTAATAGACCACCCAGAAGCAACTGTCGAAGACCTTATGAAATACGTTAAAGGTCCAGATTTCCCAACCGGCGGGATTATTATGGGCAGAGAAGGTATAATTAACGCCTACTCGACTGGTCGCGGAAGAGTGGTAGTTAGAGCCAAGGCGGTTATAGAAGAAGGTGAAAGAAGATCAGATCGTACCCAGATAATTGTTACAGAGTTGCCTTATCAGGTAAACAAGTCGGCATTAGTAGAGAAAATAGCCCAACTTTCTAAAGATAAGAAAATAGATGGCATTAGTGAAATCAGAGACGAATCAGACCGTAAAGGCTTGAGAGTGGTCGTTGATTTGAGAAGAGATGCTCAACCTAGAGTTGTTCTCAATAATTTGTATAAACACACATCGCTACAGTCATCTTTTTCTGTTAACACACTTGCACTAGTAGAAGGCCAGCCTCAAGTGTTGCCTTTGAAGAGATTGATTAGACACTACATAGATTTCCGTCGTCAAATAATAACTCGCAGAGCTGAATTCGAGTTAAAGAAAGCACAAGAAAGAGCTCACATACTTGAGGGTCTGATATCTGCCATACAGAATCTAGATCAAGTTATCATATTGATAAGGCAATCAGCTGACGCTGAAACCGCTAGATCAAGTTTGATGGAGTGGTTTACCTTGACACAGATACAAGCTCAAGCAATATTAGACATGCAGTTGAGGCGCATTGCAGCCCTAGAACGAGAGAGGATAGAAGAAGAGTTCAAGGCATTGCAAGCGTCGATTGCAGAATTAGAAGATCTACTTGGAGATCCACAGAAAATATTGGGTGAAGTAAAAACAGAAACTAAAAAATTAAAGAAAGACCATGGTGACAATAGGAGAAGCGAGCTGCTTGATGAGGAACCAGAAGCAGTTACTCGAGAAGATTTAATCCCTCACCAGGATATGGTTATTACAATAACCGAACGGGGATATGTAAAATCCATGCCCCTAGATACTTATAAAGCCCAACATAGAGGAGGTAGAGGCGTTTCCGGTATGGCCACAAGAGAAGCGGATACATTGCAACACTTGATTGTTGCAGATACACACGATAACCTTCTTTTCTTTACGAATACGGGGCGAGTATATTCTATGAGATGCTTTGAGATACCTGTGGATGTTTCACGAACAACCAGAGGTATCCCTTTGGTAAACATGCTTTCGATTTCACAAGGAGAATTGGCTAATGCGATTTTAGCTACTTCGAAAGATAAGGAAGAAAGCGAATATATACTGTTGGCTACGAGAAAAGGAGAAATAAAAAGGATGCATTTTTCCTCTGTAGCCCAGATAAGAAGCAACGGTAAGTTGGCGATGAATTTGGAAGAAGGAGATGAATTAGTTTCTGTGAGAAGGGCATCAGAAGAGGATGACGTAGTAATGGTCACAGAAATGGGCATGGCCGCTAGATTCCCTGTTTTGGAGCTGCGTCAAAGGAGCCGTTTAGCTGGCGGAGTTCGGGGTATCAAGCTTGACGTAGAAGACAGGGTTGTTTCTATGGATATAGTAACACCAGGAGCTAAGCTCTTCGTTGTCAGCCGGAAAGGCTTTGGCAAACTGACAGACATCGATTTGTATAGACGGACCCGTAGAGGAGCTAAAGGTGTTAAAACCTTGAAAATTACTGATAAGACTGGACCAGTGGCTGCTGCTCATTTGGTTATAGATGCACCTGAAGTTATGATAATAACCGAACAAGGCATTATAGAAAGGCTAAAGATGTCCGAGGTGCCGACTAAAGGACGTATTACCCAAGGAGTATGGATAATGCGAGACAAAGGAGAGCAAGATATGACCGTAGCCACTATAACAAGCATAAAATTAGATGCGAGCCCTTCTACATAGGAACGAGAAGTTTTGGGTTAGTTTCTGATTCGGATATATCTAAATAATAATGGGTGGAGATCTGAAACGATATTCAAGGCAGCGTTCATTACCTTTCTGAGCGTGAAATGCGCTTGAGGGCTCGTTCTTAGTTTAAACAAGTGATAGCATTCTCTAAGGTTTATTTTAGTTATTACTCGGCGTAAATGTGCATGTGTTACGACGTATTCGGCTACTCTGGGTAGATCATGGGCTATTTGATGAAATGTTTTGTAAGATGCATCCATTGCGGATGTGAAATCTTGTTCTTGTCCTGACTCCTTTATAAGGTCAGGCACTATGTATCCTAAATCTACAGTAAGCGGCTGTGGTATGTAAGTTTGCATGCGGTGCCTTTTGAATTCTCTGTACGCTCCGTAATCCATTATAAAATCGAACGTGTAATCAATGTTTTCAAGTTGGCGTACTGGCACATCATGAGGGCCAAGATCTTTAAGAGAGTTATCAATAATAGCTTCTTTTTCTGAGTCCGGTAAATTTTTGGAAAAATCTAACAAATCGTTATATGGCTTGTTGGATTTTTCATATAGTAACGAGGCAATCAGTTTTGTTTCTGCGTCAGGATCGTAGTGAACAAGCTGTGCTGAGCAATCTGACGAACCACTTGCGGTTTCTCCAGAGGGTTCATAGATGCCAGTGTTCTTGGCCAGGACCAAGTAATTGTTCCTGTCTGCGTATTTTATTAGAGTAGGGGTGATGGATTGCCCTTGATCTTTCAAAATTTGGCCTATTTCGTTTTCCTCTGATAAATTTGATGACAATAATTTTCGTATTGCATGTTCCCACGATCTGGCATTCATGGTGACTCCCACATTTGTCAACGTGGCCGAAGGTAAAATGAATCGACAAACGTCAATGGCAATTCTTCTCAATCGGAGGTCATATGATGACTGGCGCTCTCCTTCTTGGATAGGATTTGTATCCTTTAAATAATTTAGTGCTTTTTTAAGGGTTTGTTCATATGAGTCGAATAGAAAATCACAGCACTCCGTATAAATTGAGAGGTTTGGATGGTTTGTTAGTTCTTCAGGGATATGGTAGAAACCTTGGTCTATCAGTTGGTATCTTGAGGATTTTTCTGTGTAGGATGCTAGTCTATTGTCTTCTAACATGTCACAGGCCAGCCTAGATATGTTTTCTACTGCCATGTGAAGTACAGCGTGTTCTGCAACAGATGAGTGGCCATAATTCAACACCCAACGCTCATGGAAATCAGCCGCTTTTTCTTCTGTAACTAACTGAGCTATTTCGTCAAAAGGCTTAGGATTGCGAGAAGTCATTGCGAAAACAACTGCTAATTGTTCTTCTGTTAATTCTTTAGGATCTAAAGGATATATGCGTCTAGATGAATCCATTGGCCTCTCTTTTTACCTTGATGATACACTAGCACGTATGCGGTGTGAAGTAACAAGATGGACATACCGACAGCATTTAGGGGTTAAGAGAAGATGGCACTAGATGCTGACTGGATAATTCTCACTAAAGGGCTAGGGAATATACCTAATATCACTATACTCAGGGTGAGCACCCAAAGTAAACTTCGGTTAAGCACAGATATATTTACTTGAGCGTCATTTGTTGGTGCAACCATATACATCTGCTTGAGAACTATCAGGTAGTAATAAAGAGATATCACACTGGCAGTAATGGCCACGCCGACTAACCATAGCAATCCTGCATTAGCCACCACTGTGAACAAATAGAATTTTGTGGTGAAACCCACAAAAAATGGTAGCCCGGCTAAAGATAACAAGGAAACGCTGAGAGCCATTGCAAGGAACGGTGATTTATCTGCCAAGCCCGAGTAGTCTTCAATGTCTTCTTTGTGACTAGAGTTATAAAAGATTATGACGCATAAAAATGCGGCTAAATTAGTTACGCCGTACCCGGCTAAGTGTAATATTATCCCGTTTGTACTCATGTAGCTCAAAGTGGCAATACCCATCAGAAGATATCCAACTTGACCAATGCTCGAGTAAGCCAGCATACGTTTTATATTGTGTTGAGCTAGGGCCACCAGGTTTCCGAAAGTCATGGTTAAGGCAGAAAGAATTATTACAATAATTTGCCAGTCATCCATTGCCGGCATAAGCGCCTGTGCAAAAAGACGTATTATCAGTGCAAACCCTGCTGCTTTGGAGCCTATAGCCAAGTAAGCTGTTATTGGAGTTGGGGCACCTTCATATATGTCAGGGGCCCACATGTGGAAAGGAACCGCAGCTATCTTGAAAGCCAATCCCGCTATGATCATTACTAGGCCAATCAACACGCCAGAATCCAAGGATGAGGAGCTTGTTAAAGCCTCGTTAATTCCTCGGAACTGAGTGGTTCCCAGAACTCCATAGATTTGACTTATACCGAACAGCAGTATCGCTGACGCTAGTCCACCCAGAAGAATATACTTAACCCCTGCTTCGCTGGGTTTAAATCCGTTACTACCATATGAAACCAGGACGTATAGACTGAAACTCAGTAGTTCGAGAGATATATATGCAGTTAATAATTCTCCAGATGCTGACATCAATACCATGCCAAGTATCGACAGTAATAATATGCCGTAATATTCTCCAGGGTGTTTCAGGTGCTCTTTTATATAATCATGTGAAGATAAGATTACGAGTATGCCTAGGATAATGAAGAAACCTTTGAACAACAGAGAGAAATCATCTATCAAAAACAATCCGTCGTACAATGATTCCTGTTTTCCATATAAATAGGATATTGAAACTAGTAAAACTATAATTAATCCTAGAACACTTGTAGGAGTCAAAATCCATTTTTTCCCAGATGGTGTAAAAAGATCTATAGCTAGAACGGCAAATGCTACTGCGGCAAGTGTCAGCTCTGGTAAGAAGAGAAGAAAGTTCATGTTAGATTCTTAACTCCTTCTAGAATAGGTATTAGTCCGCTATCAATCATGTCCATCCATGGTTTGGGATATAGTCCTACTATCAACAAGAAGGCCACTAGGATAGAGGAAGAAACAAATTCTGTCCTGTTTAAATCGGTAAGGTTGGTCCATCTGCTATCAATGGGACCGAAAAACACTTTGGCGAGCAATCGTAGTATGTAAACTGCAGTTATTCCGGCTCCGATTATGGCTAGAATACCAAATATAGGAGGGTAGCTGCTAAATACGCCTATGAAAACCATTAGTTCTGCAATAAATCCGCTTAATCCTGGCAAGCCAAGTGAGGCGAGTCCGGCTACAGCAAAAAATGCAGATGTGACACCCATTCGCTTTCCTATTCCTTCTAGGATACCAATGTCTCGAACGTGGCTTCTCTGATATATTGCTCCAACCAAGGCGAAAAAGAGTGCTGTCATTATTCCATGGGAAAACATTTGCAACACCGCACCGCCCATGCCAATAGCGTTGAGGGTGGCTATGCCCATTAGAACGTAACCCATATGGCTCACACTGGAGTATCCTATAACATATTTCAAGTCCCTTTGGCCCATGGCGGATATGGCACCATATACCACGTTTATAGTGCCCAGCACCATAAGTAACCACATCCATTCTTGGGCGCCTTCTGGCAATATATCAATACCAACTCTTATAATGCCGTATGCTCCCAATTTCATTAATACTCCGGCATGCAGCATACTAACCGATGTTGGGGCTGCAACATGCCCATCTGGAGACCAGGTATGGAAAGGCCACAGGCCTGCCAATATTCCAAACCCCACCATAAACATCGGGAAGAAGATTATTTGGAAATTTCTACTAAAAGTCGCCTCTCCAATGGTTAGCAGTGAGAAAGTCCCAGATGAACTTTCGACGTAAATCGCCAAGAGCGCTATCCAGACGAGTACACTTCCTGCTACTAGAACTAGCATAAGCTTCATGGCACCGTATTCTTTGGGCCTAAGAAAAGAACCGAAATCGGAACTGCTACCCCAAACACCAATCAGTAGATACATCGGCATCACGGCAAGCTCATAAAAGAAGAAGAAAAAGAACAGGTCTAAGGCAACGAACACGCCAAAAACTCCGGCAACCAGTAAGAAGAACAGGATAAAGAACTCTTTTACTCTTTCCTCCACACTCCACGAAATTAAAACCCCGGTAAACGTTACTATACCAGTGAGCAAGATCATAGGAACTGATATTCCATCTACTCCAAAAGAAAGGGATATACCTATTGAGTTAAGCCAAGGAGTGTTTTGTACAAATTGAAACCCCCCCAAAGTGTAATCATAGTTAAGGAATAAATAACCAGTGAGGATAAGCAGGATGAAAGATATTATTGCAGACAGGACTCGTATGTCCCTGACTTTATCTTTGGGGAAAAACACTAATACCAATCCCCAGATGAAAGGGATTCCTATCAGAGATGCAAGTAAATTAGCACTCATATTATATGTTATGTCCTGTTAAAATAGTTAATGTAGACATACATCCTCAAATAGATGGGACCACAAACCACCAGAATAGACCGATACTCACTAAGCCTAAAGCCATACCAAGGGCGTAGTTATAAACTTTTCCTGTTTCTAAATATCTTAATCTCCAACCAGAAAGAAAAACCGATCTTCCTGTGCCATTAACCGCAGCATCATTTATTACAACCCTGTCAAAATTGGCTAAGAATCTAGCAAAAGCTAGAGCTACGGTGTCTATTATTTTTTGATAAAATTCATCTATGTAATACTTGTTTTCCAATAGGTTGTGTACCCTAGAAAACCTTTTTGATATTAGAGAAGAGGAGTAAATGCCTCTGTAATAAATCATCCATCCTAAAACAAAGCCACCTATACCAGCAAATAATGAGAGAGTTGCTACCAAAAAGTTAATGTGGTAGTGGTGAGGTTTATCAAAAAAGAGCCAGTCTCCAATACCCGAATATCCCGCAAATCCTGGCCCAATAAGGCCTGCAAATATGGACAAGAATGCTAATAATATCAGAGGCACCGTCATAACTAAAGGAGATTCGTGGGCATGCTCATTCTCGGCTTTCAGCGGGCCGAGCACCACCAAGAAAAACAGCCTGGCCATGTACAGAGAACTGAGTAATGCCGCTAAGACGGTTAATGAAAAGAAGAGTAAATTTCCGTTGTCCAAAATAGCAACCAAAATTTCGTCCTTACTGAAAAACCCGCTGAGTGGAGGTATGCCAGCCAAGGCAAATAACCCGATGCTAAATACTCCAGAGGTGATTGGCATTCGACGCCATAATCCTCCCATTTTCCTTATATCTCTTACGTCGTTTGTTCCGTGAGCAATGCTGCCCGCACAAAGGAATAGAAGTGCCTTTGCAAAGGCGTGAGTTATCAAGTGAAATAAGGCGGCTGTATACCCGAAGGATCCCAGTGTTAACATCATGAATCCTAAGTGGCTAATTGTTGAGTAAGCCAAGACACGCTTAAGATCTGTCATTACCAAGGCTATGCCAGCTGTAAGGAGAGCCGTGGTAAGGCCAACTGTGGATATTATAAACATGGTCGACTCTGTAGTCGTGAAGATGGGGAATAATCTTGCAACCAAAAACACTCCAGCTACTACCATGGTAGCCGCATGAATAAGAGCGCTTACAGGAGTAGGCCCTTCCATCGCATCGGGCAGCCAGACGTGTAACGGGAATTGAGCTGATTTACCCATTGCTCCTAAGAATATCAAGAGAAGAGAAGAGGTAAGAATAGTTGAATCAACACCACCATTTGACGCCGCATGGAATATATCTAGGATATTGAATGTTCCTGTTGCTTTATACAAAAGTAGTATGCCGACAAGCAGGCCTATGTCTCCGATACGAGTCGTTACAAAAGCCTTTTTAGCAGCTTCTGCGGCAGACCGTTTCTCATACCAAAATCCTATCAGCAGATAAGAGCAAACCCCTACTAGTTCCCACGCCATGTAAAGTAGTAGCAAGTTATCTGAAAGTACGAGCATTAACATAGACGCGGCAAAAAGTGAGTGAACTGCAAAGTACCAGCCGAAAGAACCGTCTCCTTTCATGTATCCTATGGAGAAAACTTGAACATTAGCAGCTACAAATGTTACTAGTCCCAGCATAACGAGAGACAATTCGTCGACTATTATTCCAAGAGTAAAAGAATGGGTGCCTATGTTGAACCATTCAACTGAGAATACTCCACCACCTGAAGACATAAAAGAATTCAACACATAACAAAAAACCCCGAAACTAGCCAGCATAGAGGCAATGGATATGAAAGATCCTTGTTGAGGTAAATACTTCCTGAAAAGCACCAACACGGTGAAAGATAATACTCCAAGCGCAGGAGCTATCCACGCTATTTGCACGCCCGTATTATTCAAATTGTCTGATATAGGATCCATATATTTAAAGCCGTATTACCATTTCATTAAGTCTATGTCATCGAGATCTACAGACGATCTGTCTCTGAACAATCTTAGTATGATGGCCATAGCCAAACCCACTTCGGCTGCTGCTACTGTTATTATGAATATAGCTATGATCTGACCCACCTCTTGAGCAGATTCAGCATAGGACGAAAATGCTACTAGGTTTATATTTACAGCATTCAACATTATTTCTATAGATAAAAGCACCAGTAGGGCATTCCGCCGTGCTAGTACTCCATATAGACCTATAGAAAACATTGCTGCACTCAATATTTGAAAGTGTATTAGACTCATTCATCTTCCTTTGGTCGGGCAATTACGATTGCTCCTATAAGTGCTATAAGGAGAACAAGAGATGCCACCTCAAATGGTACAGCCCATTGCGTGAACAAAGAGGTGCCCAATTCAGTGAAGGGGACAGAACTACGCTCTCCCACCTCTATATTGCTGTTCAATATACCGGCCAACAGGAGACCAAAAACCAACAGGGACGTGATAAACGCAAACGGTTTTTGGGAATTGTCAGTAATCGATTTGACTTCATGGACTCGTGTGAGCATTATGAAGAACAGGATAACGATGATTACTGCGCCGCCGTATATCAAAATTTGGACTAGAGCCAAGAACTCTGCAAGGAGTAGCAGGTATATACTTGCCACTCCCATTAGTGACGTCAATAGCAAGAATGACGCATAAATCACATTGCGAGTTGCTACTACGCCTAGCGCTCCCACCAATGATATAGCGGCAAGTATATAGAATACTGTCTCTGCCAAGCTCAAATCGTAATTGGTGGTGATTAAAACCAACACGCCTACCATAGATATGGATATAACAGCAAGAATGTAAAATACTATGCCTGCCAAACTCAACTTGAAGCCTCCTCTTCACTTTCCTTAGCATTCGTTTTAGGCTTCCAATCGGTTTCTTCTTGGTATTTTCTGCCCATTTCCAATAGTCTGGTCAAGTCGGATCGGTTGTCGTTACGGGCATACTTACTTAATTCATGTTCGTGACTCATTTCGATAGCATCGAAATTACAAACATCTACACATATACCACAGACAATACATCTTCCAAAGTTGATTTCGAAACTGTCGACAATTTTTCTTCTCTTACTCACACCTTCAGCATGCAAAGGGTTGTCTTTCATGACCGCTGTCATACATTGTGTCGGACAATAACGAACACAAACCATACAACCTGTACAATAGGGCTCACTGATTTGAGAATCCCACATTAATACGGGGAATCCCATATAACGGTTTTCAATAGGCTTGTGTTCCTTAGGATATTGATAGGTTACGGGTTTTCTAAGCATTGAGGAAAGAGTTACAAGGAGGCCCTTAAGATTACCCAGCATTTTTGACCTCCAATGATTCAGGTTTATAAATGTGAACCGTATACTCTTTCTTAGTATTGTTCATACGTTTGCTTACCAACCAAAAAACGCTTGCAAGTATGGTTACGGATATTATGCTCATGAGCCATGCTGGCCAACCATAGAACATGTAACAACCGGTCAATATTATATTGAGGAAAGATAAGGGAACCAGCATTTTCCAACCGAAAGACATTAGTTGATCTATGCGCAGCCTTGGAAAAGTTCCCCTGAACCAGAATATTATCAAAATCACCAAATAGGTTTTCGCAAAAAATACCAAGACTCCCACAGTAGTTATTGCGCCTCCAGACAAACCTGGGAGTAGCCATCCGCCAAGAAACATTAGAACTGTCAGTGCCGCGACAGCGAATGTATTGATGTATTCTGCCAGAAAAAATATGGACCAATGTGCCCCGCTATACTCAACAAATGGACCTCCAACAACTTCTGATTCGGCCGGATGTATGTCAAACGGAGTTCTTCCAATTTCTGCTAAACCCGCAATAAAGAAGATCAATAATCCCAATGGCTGAACCAATGCATAAACATAAGTATCTTGTTGGTTAACGATTTCTTGTAGATTTAGAGATTGCGCTAACATGGCAACACCTAAAACAGCCATAATTAAAGGTATTTCATAACTTATCAGTTGAGCAGCAGCCCTAAATCCACCTAGTACAGCATATTTATTTGATGATGCCCATCCTGCAGCGACGAGGCCAACTATAGAAAGAACGGAGAAAGCAATAATATAGAAAAGTCCCATATCCATGTTTCTGATTACTATGTCTCGTGAAATTGGTATGGTTACCCATATCATAAAGCTAGGAATAAAGACTGCGAGAGGAGCTATCCAATATACAATTCTATCTACCCAAGGGGATAGCAGATCTTCTTTAGCTACAAGTTTTATGGCGTCCGCAACAGGCTGTAACAAACCGTAAGGTCCGACTACCATTGGACCCATTCTCATTTGGATTCTACCTAGAAACTTTCTTTCCACCCAAACTAGAGACAGTACAACGACGGATAATCCAGTTAGTAGGCCTAATATCAAGGAAACGCGCATACCTACATCTATGATTAGACTCATCTATCTACTTCTCCAAGAACTATATCCAGAGAACCAAGAATGACTACTGCATCAGCAACGTAGGTGTCTATCAGCAAATCTTTTATTGTCATTAAATTACAAAATGAAGGAGGCCTCACTTTCACTCTATACGGCTTGTCTGTTCCATCACTAATCATATAGACTCCTATTTCCCCTCTGGGATTCTCTCCTCTTACGTAAACTTCTCCTTTGGGTGGTCTTAGTAAGAATCTGGTAGGGGTTATAGTATCTCCATCAGGCAGTTGGTATAGCGCCTGTTCCATAATGGATATGGATTGTCTTACTTCCTCTAGTCGAACATAGTATCTATCCCAACAGTCCCCGATTTCTCCTATGGGTATTCCGAAGTCAAATCTATCGTATATAGAATAGGGATGATCTTTACGTATATCTATGGGCACTCCAGAAGCTCTCAATGAGGGACCACTAACACCGTATTCTATTGCCATTTTAGCCGACATTGTGCCTATGTTTTTGGTTCTGGCTAAAAAGATTTCGTTGAAGCTGAGAAGTTTATCGGCTTCCTCTAGTCCTTTCTTGAGTTCCACTATGAGGGATTTCATTCTGTGGATAAAATCATCAGGAACATCGTTCTTGATGCCACCTATCCTAATATAGTTATGCATCATTCGAGCTCCAGTCACAGCTTCAAACATAGATTGGATTTTTTCTCGATCACGGAACATATACATACTGGGTGTCATTGCTCCTACATCCAGACCGAAGGTGCCGATAAATAATAAATGGCTAGCAACTCTATTTAGTTCACATAGAATCACTCTGATATATTCAGCCCTCTCGGGTATTTCCAGCTCCATCAATTTCTCAACTGCCCTACAGAAAACCATCTCATTATTCAAATTACTTAAGTAGTCGAGCCTATCGAACAGAGTTACTATTTGTACATATATTTCACCCTCGCAGAGCTTTTCAGAACCTCGATGCAGGTACCCTATGTGAGGCTCTACGTCGACTATTCTTTCCCCGTCAACGGCAAGAACCATGCGAAAAACTCCATGGGTGCTGGGGTGTTGAGGGCCCATGTTTACCATCATTTGAACCGTATCTAGTTTTTTATTTATGTCTTGGTCTACCACTCTTTATACTCCGGCATTTCATAATTTCTTCTTCCGGGAAATCCTTCGAATCCTTCATATAAAAGTAGTGGAGACAGACTCGGATGGGCGTTAAAAGACACCCCAAACAGGTCGTGGGCTTCTCTCTCATACCAGTCGGCTCCCTTCCACACGGGAGTAACAGATTCCAGAGAGGGTTCTTCAGGGGACACGTTTGTCTTGACCACTAAAGTGTGCTTCAAAGAGGTACTGTATATGTGATAAACTACTTGTAGATAATCCTCGTAATCTACGACGCAGAGCAAAAGCAGATAATCAAAGGCTGTTTCATCGTTATCTCTAAGCAATAGACATATTTGCTTTATTTCTTCTGGTTCCACAGCGACTACTACCAAATCGAAGGCTGTGTTTATGGTGACCTTAAAATCCGATACTATGCCGGGAAGCATTGCTTGAAGAGCAATGCTTTTCGCATCGAGCCTGTTGATAGGCTCTATAGCCTCTTCAGCTTTATCCTTTTCTGCCACGCTCTTTTGCGTCCTGCATGATCTTTTTTTGTAAGCTTAGTATCCCGTCAAGTAAAGCTTCTGGGCGAGGCGGGCATCCCGGCACATAGACGTCCACGGGTATGATATGATCAACCCCCATTACAACTGAGTATGATCTGTAGTAAGGCCCTCCGTTGGTTGCGCAACTACCCATAGCAATTACCCATTTGGGCTCAGGCATCTGTTCGTACAAAATTTTAATTGGTTCTGCCATTTTCTTAACGACAGTACCTGCAACAATCATAACATCAGATTGCCTAGGGGATGGAAAGGTTACTACGCCAAATCTGTCCAAATCATGATGAGCCATGTAAGTGCTTATCATTTCTATTGCACAACAAGCGAGTCCGAAAGTCATTGGCCACAGGGAAGATTTTCGAGCTAAAGCTATAAGCTCTTCGGATTTAGCGGTAATCACTCCTGGGGCAGCTTTATTGAGTATGCTTAAAGGCTCTTGGTTGCCTGTTCCGGGATTTAATTCCACTGTAAAGTACCTTTCTTCCAGCTGTAAACTATGCCGAATAGAAGAATACCGATGAATAGAAGCATTTCATAAAAAACGGCATCCACTGAACTAAGGAAAACGAGCGCCCAAGGGAAAAGGAATACCGCTTCTACATCGAATATTAAGAACAATATTGCAAATATGTAATATCTCATATTCAACTGTGACCAGGTGTAAGGTGAGGGTGGGATGCCACACTCATAGGACATATCTTTGAGGGCAGACTTCTTCTTAGGGGAAAGCAAATATGAGGCTGCGAACATGATCGACATGCCTACGAAACCCACAATCGCCGCTATGGCTACCGTCAAGTAGTTGATGGTGAAAACCTCGGGTGCCATACACAAACTCCCGGGCAACAGATTTCGGCCAGAACAATCGGTTTTAGTCGCTAGGCCAGAGATATACTAACCAATCGCTAAGGTCGCTGTCAATCTAAGTTTAGTTAGAACAGGGTAGATGTTTCCCATTTATTGTTGGCTATAACTAATATTCCAAAGTATGGTTTATCACATTACATAATGTATAATGCATCGATCGGTTAACTGGAGAGGAGAATTAATTTGCAATACAGGCAACTGGGATCCACAGGTTTA
>CEUS01047911.1_pt1 | contig 67156 bp, 59 predicted proteins | sample 427031 | NCBI WGS metagenome assembly CEUS01 (sample SAMEA2622837, study PRJEB7988) | marine metagenome | biome: marine biome (ENVO:00000447); feature: marine epipelagic mixed layer (ENVO:xxxxxxxxx); material: "saline water (ENVO:00002010), including plankton (ENVO:xxxxxxxx)" | depth 140 m
CGTCAACCTCAAAAATAACCGACTCAAAATTCTTCAACAATATGACACGTTCACCTTCCAAAAAAAAAACCTTGCAGATAAAGGAGAAATTGATCGGGTTTTCAAAAAAAACAGTCCAAACCGAGTGATTCACTTGGCCGCACAAGCTGGCGTTCGCCACTCCATTGAGCATCCAGAAGTTTATATACAAAGTAATATTTTGGGAACATTCAATATCCTTGAGGGTTGCCGTCACAATAAGGTGGAGCATCTTGTCTACGCATCCAGCAGTTCTGTCTATGGACTCAACACCAAATACCCATTTTCTGTCCATGATAACGTAAGCCACCCGGTCTCATTATATGGAGCCACCAAGATATCCAATGAATTGATGGCTCATTCTTACTCTCACCTTTACGGACTTCCAACTACAGGTCTGAGGTTTTTTACGGTTTACGGTCCTTGGGGCCGTCCAGATATGGCCTTATTTCTATTTACCAAGGCAATTCTGTCTTCAAAGCCTATCGACGTATACAACCACGGAGAGATGGAAAGAGACTTCACATATATCGATGATATTGTTGAGGGAGTATGTCGAATTATAAAAAAAGCACCTGGACCTGACCTCAAGTGGTTCGGAGATATCCCTAACCCTGCTTCTTCATCCGCTCCCTACAGAATTTACAATATAGGGTCAAATGCTCCCGTTCAGTTATTGGATTACGTCCGTGAGATCGAAAAAAACTTGGGGATGGAAGCAAAACTAAATCTAATGCCCATGCAAGATGGCGATCTTCGTAAATCACACGCAGATGTTGAGAGTTTGATCAGAGATTTTGATTACTCACCAAAATGGAATATTCAGGATGGAGTTAAAAACTTTATCCATTGGTATATCGATTATTATAAAATCAATCAATCCACTAGCTAACATAATTAATGCTATAAGGAAAGCTACGCCATCAAGAAAGATTTTGTATCATCTATACTTTGCCCTCAGCCGAAGTCTTTCTTCTTGCACTTCTTCATACCTTTCTTTAGGTAAAACAGTCTTTTTATAAGGCCATCCAGAGCCACCTCCTTTTCCCTTATAAAATAATAGCCCTGGATCAATATTATTCAGTATTTCAACACCGGGCAATTTCCCTAACATTAACATATCGTTAAATACGGTCCCTTGATATGGAGTCATTATAGTTGAGTCCACATTGTTAATCAGTGGCCTACCATTTAGATCAACGCCCTTAACAGGGTTATTAGCAATGAATTCAATCATCCGCGTTGTTTCAGAGAGATCATTCTCATCTTCCCAAGGGTATATCATTGTGAAGGCATCAACTGCAATGCCGGCACTATTTATCTTATCTACAGCTCTATAGTGCTCATCTACAGATTGCTTTTGCCCATTTCTTTTATTTAACAAATCTAGTGACCTCTGGGAACCTGTCTCCATCCCCATCCCAATTCTTCTCCCGTTGGTCTCATAAAACGGGCTCAATAATTCCGAACCATACCTATCAATTAAATAGGCATGAGAAAAAGCCCTCCAAGCATCAAAACCATTATTCTTTACCGACTGAGAAAGGGTTGCTACCTGTTTTGGATTCATAAGTCCAACATCATCAAATATCATAAGTCCCTTTTTAGGATTTAAAATATCATCGTGAACGGATGACATTACACTTAAATCCTCATCAATCATCCGAACTGAAAACTTACGCAAATTTTCTTTTCCCGATTCACAAAAGTGACAGGTGAATGGACATCCAAGCGCCGTAATTGTATGAAACGCTGGAACCCCAGCCAAGTTGAACTGATACCTTTTCATCAATCCAGCCGGCCGAGTAGGAGCAGGTATATCCGATAATTTTTCATACAAATGAGACATTACTATCGTTTCGTGCGCCCTGTTCTTACTCTTAGCATGACGAAGAGAAGCAATATCCAACATTGGTTTCCAACCGTCATTAGGAACTATAAAGTCAAAGCTAAGTTCACTAGGCAGACTTTTTACCGAGTCCAGATAGTATCTTGCGTGCGATCCACCAATTACCGTTACTATATGTGGAAACAGACGCTTAAGCATCTCAACTAACCTATATGCATCTGGTGCCTGAGGGCTCATCACAGACATAGCAACAATATCGTATTCGGCAAACAGCTCAATATTAAAAGCAGCCTCACTCTCATCCCCATTTAATCGAACCAACAACATATTTAAATCGGAGAGTGAATCCACAAATTTCAAATCTGATTTCCTTTGATCTCTAACTTTAGGAGACTCAGACAGTATTAGCATGTCAGATTCGATCTCATGGTCCCGCAAATAAGACTGCAAATAGTGTGGACCTAGCTGCTGATAAACAAACTCATTATCCAAAAATCTATCTGGTGGTTTTACAAAAAGAACTTTATTTGACACCGTCATAATTCAATTACTTTTTTATTATTTAAATATTTTAAATCTTATAATTGCGTAAATTATTGAAATTGCATGATGCGCTCTGATTTTTTTACCTTCACCATATTTACGGCCCCGGTAAGATATAGGAACCTCATAGATGTTATTAGCTTTTCTAGCTAATTTTGCTAGAAGCTCAGCTTGCTGCTCCCACCCATTTGTTATCAGGTTCTCAGGTGTTATGTATTCTCTTTTAAATACAACATAACAACTATATATATCAGTGAATGTTAAATTGTTAATTATGTTAAATAATACCGTTATTATTTGATTTCCTATTCTATGCCAGAAGTATGCAACACGTGTGTATTGAGGGGCGGAAAATCGGCTACCAATCACAAGATCTGCTTCAAATAAAATAATAGGCTTTAATAGACTAGCATAATCATCCGGATTATATTCAACGTCTGCATCTTGGAAAAGAATGTAATCTCCAGAAGAGTTTTTTAGCCCCTCTCTAACAGCGCCACCTTTCCCGCTATTTTGATTTTGTCTGATGTATTTTGTATAAAGGTCAGGGTGCTCCTCTAATAATCGAGGAGTGTTGTCGAATGAGCCATCATCTACCACTATAACCTCAAGCTCAACACCATCTATAGACTGCCTACTAATAGATTCTAGAACTTGGATTATAGTTCTCTCCTCGTTATATACAGGGACAATTACTGAAACTTTCATCTATTTACCTTAATCTTTTCTTTTATAAACATAGTAGTACCGGTCTAAGTAGACGAGTGTATAGTTGTCGAGATTATTATAAAAATCTATTGCATTATTAAAATGAATCGAGCTTTCTACTTTAGATGAATACGGCGAGTTTAAAGTAGGTATTACAATATAATCGACCCGGTTTAATTCGATAAGATCTATCAGTCTCCCACCTTTGTCTTTCCATCGCAAAAACTGATTATTAAGACTTTTAGCGTTTAAAAACTCCGAAAGATCCTTCCATTTCTTATAACCTTCTACAAAATGCGATACGTCATTGGGGTAAAAAAGAAGATGTTCTAAATCTTTTCTGCCTAGAGCAATGGACAAGGACCAATAATAATCGCTACGATATTGAAACGTAGCAGCATTAATAAACGCATAAACATCAACAGCGGTCTTAATGTTAGTAAGGACACTAATTCCTTCGGTTTTATCGGATATAGGTTTAAGGTAGCGGAGATATTCCGTGCTCTCTAAAAACTCATATCCAGCATTCTTCCTGTGTCTTAAGTCCTTAGAGAAACGGTTATCTGTTCCAAATGCAATAGATATTATGACAATTAAGGAGCAATATAACCAAATACTCTTTTTGGAGGAGTCTTCATTATTTACAGTGCGTTTCGACACATAAAGGTTTACAAGAAAAGCGATAAAAATAAAAAATAAGAACCAGTGATCGATCCGCAGACTAATCATCCGTAGCTTATTGTCTACAAGGAAGTTGTGTGCCATCGGCGACTTGAATATTACTAATGCAGAGATATTACTTAATAGGAACTGGGTAGAAATATTCCTTTCCTTAATAACTAGTTTAATCAGTAACGGAAAACTTAATATTAGTGTGGTGACATATAATATTCCAGATCTATCAATAAACTTTTTTGCCCATTCAATGGTATTCAACTTATATCTTGGGTCGTCAAAATCAGGATAGCGATCAACCCAGGTTAAACGAAAATTCAAGCCTTCGCGCCAATAGTCTGTTAAGGAAAAAAGTGCTAGCAAAACAATTGCACTCGGTATAGCAACATAAGCATTATGCTTTAAAAATTGTATAATTCTATAAAAGAGGTCTTTTTTACTAAAACCTGATTTTAAGAATACGATAATACTGAACAAAAGAAAATTAAGTGACGCCCAATAAAAATCCATGCTAGATATTGTAAATATACAAAGCAGTATTAACCCTGCAGCAAAAAACTTCCAGGTTTCTCGTGTCCTAATAGCATCTAAGCTTGTAATATAAAATGCCAACAAGAAAATAAAAGATACTCCTCGAGGGTAGGCTATTTGTGAAAAAAATATACCGGAAGCCTTAAGGTTGGTTGATCCCGCGTAAAATCCCAGGACAAAAACTATAAATATGTAGCATAGTAATGAGATATGGGCGAAACGAACTCCATACAGTCTATTTCCAAGGCAATAAGCTGCGACAATGGATAATAAGATAAAGAATTTGCTAAAAATAAACCATCCGTATCGTTGATCTACATAAGAATGTTGATCTACATAAAAATACTTTAAGGGAAGAGCAAGAAAACTGAAATATGGCTTATAATCATGGTGAAATATACTTTTAGATTCTGATGATAGCTCTCCATTATCATCGATAGTCCATTGAGTGGAATGTACTGTTTGCACTTGTTCGGACTGAAGTGATGAGGCAATCCTATTATTATACTGAGATGCGTCTGACCTAAAATTAATATAAGTAAACGAAATAGCAACTGCGACGGCTAATATTATTACAAAGACCTCATTAATGTTTGGTCGATCCCATTCAAGTAAAAGTCCTCTATTAATTCTTAAGAGAAATATTGCAGCAATAAAAAAATACAGGAGGAAATTAAGCGTAAGAAAGAATTCCCAATCTATATTAAAAAAGAGTGTGGGTAATGCGACAATTAGGTAAACAAAATATGAAAAGACGAAGCTGTATAAAATTATCTCTGTAAGGGGTCGCTTAGAAAGTCCAAATGAAATGCCTAGCACAAAACCAGGAATGAACATTTGGAAAAATGTTAAATATGTGAATGCAATATAACTATATGACCCACTTATGCTCAAAATAAAATCTACAAACCATATTAAATATAGAAGTAGAATCAGATATTTAGCATGTGTCGTAGTCAAAATCTTTAACCCTAGAATCAGCTAATAAGTGAAAAGAGATTAATAATCGATTAATATCGAGCATTGTATGCCTATAATGCATTTATTTGTTGATTATTAAATCTTTTCACAATGAAAGCAAAGATTTCCTTAATGATAGTTGTTGATATAAAACATAGCACCTTATATCAAAATAGTTCATTCGGTATATCTTGAATCCTCGCGCCTCAGGCGAATGGTTTCATTCACAGATGGTTCCGCAAACTTCCCATCAAGAGCGCAGTTATAATTTAGGATTTTTACCGATTAACTGCCATTTAAATTTTACCGGCGAAATATTCCCAAGTAATGCAATAAGCCACCCTTCTTTTAATTGATACTATGAAAAAAAGACTAAATTATTTAAGGAGAATATTATTTGCGTATGTGTTCAAAAGAAACAAAAGTAATATTGCTTTTTGGCATTCTGGTTTCAGCAGACAAAAAAAAGAAATAGGGAATTTAAAAAATTATTATCTAGATTACAGAAAAAAGACCACTTATAAAGGCCCCTTTGATAGCAATAATGTACTAATGCTGAATTATGGCGGGAACATCGGAAAAAAATATAATCCAGATGCCGTTGCACAATACGCATTAGGTTGTTACGAGATTTATCTGGATACTAAAAACAATGCATACCGTGAAAAGTTTTTAGATCAAGCGGTATGGTTCAAAAACAATTTAACAATGCTTGATGAAAAAGTTGGGGTCTGGTATTACAAGTTTGATTTTAATTACTTTGTTACATTAAAAAACCCATGGTACACATCGCTAGGTCAGGGGCATGGAATATCCGTTCTTCTTCGTGCGTGGGAGTTGACAGGTGAAGAATTATACCTTGAATTGGCTCATAAAGCGTATGTGTCATACGAGCGTTTGATTGGTGAGTTGGGTGGAGTGGGGTTCGTTGATGATGAAAAAAATTTATGGTTTGAAGAATACCCATTAAAAGATCCTACACATATACTGAATGGCTTTGTTTGGTCATTATGGGGCTTGTATGATTATTGGCTTGCAACAAAAAAGAATGAGGCAATGATATTATTCGAAAAGGGAATAGATACTTTAGAAAAGAATATACATAAATATGATAATGGTATTTGGACAAAATATGATTTGGCTCCTACCAAGTTACCTAGTATTGCAGGAGCTTATTATCATGATTTACATATAGAGCAACTTCTTGTCCTTTATAAGTTAACCGGAAGGAAGATATTTAAAAGATATTCTTTAAAATGGATTTCTTATCGTAGCAAGTTTTTAAACCGTTTTACTGCAACCCTTTGGAAGGTTGCGTTTAAGTTAATGTACTACTAAAACATTTATAACTAGGGAGTGTTTTAAATTGTTGGTGGAAATTTTACAGGAGTCGAATCTGTGAAAAAGGTGCTTATTGTCTTTGGTACTCGCCCAGAGGCTATTAAAATGTCTCCGGTGATTAAGGAGTTCAATGAGGCTTTTACAGTTAAGGTCTGCGTAACAGCTCAACATAGGGAAATGCTAGATCAGGTATTAAATATTTTTGATATTAGCCCACATCGCGATCTCAATATAATGAAGCCGGGGCAAGATCTTTTTGATTTGACTGGCAATGTCTTAATGGGTATGAAGCGAGTTCTGGTTGAGGAAAACCCGAATATAGTTCTGGTTCACGGTGATACAACCACCTCTTTTACTGCATCTCTAGCGGCATTTTATCGGAATATACCTGTGGGGCATGTGGAGGCAGGGTTACGCACACATAATATAAACTCCCCCTTTCCTGAAGAATTCAACCGCAACTCTATCTCACGCATTGCAAGATACCATTTTGCCCCTACAGAAAGAGCAAAGCAAAATTTATTGGATGAGAAGGTTAAGGCAAAACAAATAACTGTGACAGGTAATACAGTGATTGATGCCTTGCTGTCGGTTATCGATATTGCAAAGAAAACGACTTTCCCTGAATCTATATTATCTGCTATCCCCTTCTTAAAGAATGATGTGAAACCACTACCAAAAATAATTTTAGTCACAGGACATCGTAGGGAAAATTTTGGTAAGGGTTTTAAAGAAATATGTTATGCACTAAAAGACTTGGCATTACTTCGACCTAATTTACAAATAATTTACCCCGTCCATTTAAACCCAAATGTGCTAGATCCAGTCAGCCAAATTTTATCTGGAGTGAAAAATATTCATCTCATTAAGCCTTTGGGATATCTCCATTTCATAAAATTGATGACCCTATCATATATAATCCTAACCGATAGTGGTGGGATTCAAGAGGAAGCTCCAAGTCTTGGAAAACCAGTATTAGTTATGCGGGATACAACAGAAAGACCCGAAGCGGTAGATGCTGGGACCGTAAAACTGGTTGGAACTAATCAACAAAAGATAGTAGATGAGGTTAACTTTTTAATTGAAAATTCTCAGGCCTATATAAAAATGGCGGGAGCACATAATCCTTATGGTGATGGTAATGCAAGCAAACGTATCCGGAAGGTGTTAGAGGAGGCTGAATTGTGAAGGTCGTTGTTTTGGGACTAGGTTATATTGGGCTTCCGACAGCCGCAATATTAGCATCAAAAAAATTTGACGTTCTTGGTGTTGATGTAAATGAGACTGTGGTTGAAATCGTTAAGAAAGGAAAGGTTCATGTTGCAGAACCTGACTTGGAAGGTTTAGTTTACAATGCGGTACATTCTGGATATTTGCGTGCGAAAACAGTCCCAGAAAAGGCAGATGTGTATATTTTGGCTGTACCTACCCCATTTAAGAAAAACCATGAGCCTGATTTACGCTTCATTGAGTCAGCTGTGGATTCCATTGCACCTTATTTAGATAAAGAAAATATAGTAATTCTCGAATCTACTTCACCTGTAGGAACCACGGAGCAAATTACTCAAAAGTTGCAGAAGAAACGGCCAGATTTAAAGTTCCCGATATATAAAAAAGATAACGAGTCGGATATTTATATTTCACATTGCCCTGAGCGGGTTTTGCCAGGCAATATCTTGCCTGAACTTATTCAAAATAAACGTATTATTGGGGGGATGACTAGGCAGTCTGCAATTAAAACCTCCAAATTCTATCAAAAATTTGTGACAGGGAAGTGCTTAACAACAGATGCCAGAACAGCTGAGCTATGCAAGCTTGTTGAAAATTCTGCGCGGGATGTAAATATTGCATTTGCAAATGAAATTTCTATTATTTGCGACAAACTGGATATCAATGTTTGGGATTTAATCTCTCTTGCCAACCAACATCCCCGGGTCAACATTTTACAACCAGGCCCAGGTGTCGGAGGGCACTGCATTGCGGTTGACCCCTGGTTTATTGTTAATGCTGCCCCAGATGAAGCAAATTTGATTCGTGCTGCTCGCCTTATCAACAATTCTAAGCCGGATTTTGTATTAGAAAAAATTAAACAATCAGTAAAAAATACTGGCAAAAAAATATCTAAAATAAGTATTGCTTGTCTCGGATTAACTTTTAAACCAGATGTTGCTGACCTAAGAGAAAGTCCGGCTTTGGAAATTGCAAAAAAGATTTCTGAAATGGGTTTTAAAAATCAGTACCTAGTAGACCCAAACATAAAGATAATGCCAGAATACTTCTTGAAAAAAACATCTTCTCTTGTGGATATAGATTATGCTCTTAAAACTGCTGAAGTAATTTTATTACTTGTGCATCACAAAGAATTTAAGAAAGTAAATTTAGAACTTATTTCGAACAAACAGGTTATTGACACAAGAGGTATTTGGTCTAACAAATGAGAATAGTTTTATTCACTTTTCATTATCCTCCTGATTTGAGTGCAGGTTCTTTTCGGGCAGCTGCTTTAGTAGAAGCGCTGGCTAAAAAACTGGGTAATACTGGAGAAATCATAGTAATTACAACGCATCCAAATCGGTATGCAAGTTATAAAATTAAAACCTCAGACAAGTTAGTTGATGGAAATGTGAAAATTTATAGAAAAAGGATTTCAAATCACAGTGGTGGTATGTTTTCCTTAGCTCTAGCGTTTTGTTGTTATATGTTTTATGCGCTAAAACAGTCGATTAAAGTTAAACCAAATTTATTAATTGGGACAACCTCCCGATTAATGACTGGTGTTTTGACTATGGTATCAGGGTTTATTCTGAGAAAGCGATACTACATTGATTTAAGGGATATTTTTTCCGAAGGAATTTCGGATATTTTTTCAAAAAAAAATAAACTCTTAGGTTCCCTGTTTAAAAAGGTGTTTTCATACTTAGAGATAAAAGTTCTTTCAAAAGCTGTTGGGGTTAACGTTGTATCTTCGGGTTTTCCTGCCTATTATCAAGAGATGGGAATGGACATCAGCAATTGGTCTTTTTTCCCAAATGGGGTGGATCAAGAATTTCAAAATTTTAAACGCTCTAAATCAAACCAAAAGCAGAAAGAAGTGACTGTTCTATATGCAGGAAATATTGGAAGCGGGCAGGGACTTGAAAATATACTTCCTAAATTAGCTAAAAAAGTAGAGGGGCGATTTAAGTTTTTGCTTATAGGGGATGGCAGTACCCGTCATTTATTAGAGAGGCAATTAAGAAAAGAAAATGTTCAAAATGTAGAGATTTTAAAACCAGTTAGTCGTACAGATCTAATTATGTTTTATGAAAAAGCCGATTTGTTATTTCTTCATTTAAATGATATCCCTGCTTTTAAGAGAGTTTTACCTTCAAAAATTTTTGAATATGCTGCATTGGGCAAACCAATTGTCGCAGGTTTGAGCGGGTATCCCGCAAAATTTCTTAAAGAGAAGGTACCGCATTCCTTTGTTTTTTATCCAACTGATATTGAAGGTTGTGTTGAATGTTTAACTCAATCTACGGAATGTGAGGTTAGCATTGAAGCTGTAAGAAAATTTGTGAGTCAATATAATAGAGCGTCGATCATGGATTCTATGGCTGCTCAACTGTTGGTTACCGCGAGCAAAGGTTGATTCATGTGACGCTAATTGTTCTTTTAGAAAATCTATTACTATGAAAAATGTGAAAACAATTCTTGTGACAGGCGGTGCTGGTTATGTTGGCTCTGGCTTGGTTAGGGATTTATTGCATAATGATTATAAAGTTATATGCGTCGACACTCTTTCGTTTGGAGGAGAATCCTTATTAGGTATTTGGGGGCATAAGAATTTTTTGTTTTATTGCTGTGATATTAATGACTATTCAAGGTTGGATAAAATTATGGAGGCCCATAAATTTGATGCTGTTATTCATCTCGCAGCAATTGTTGGTGACCCAGCATGCGAAATGCAACCAGACCTTGCTTTGGAGGTAAACTGGATATCGACAAAAAGGTTGCTAGATAGAAGTATCGAACTGGGCATATCTCGATTTATTTTTTCTTCTACTTGCAGTAACTATGGAAAGATGGAGAATCCAAAAGCATATGTAACTGAGAAATCCCCATTAAACCCAGTATCCTTGTATGCAGAATTAAAGGTAAGATTTGAGAATTATATACTTCATGAAATAAAAAAAACGAGCGAGTTTTGCCCAGTCGCCCTTAGATTTTCAACAGTTTATGGGATATCTCCAAGGATGAGATTTGATTTGACGGTAAATGAGTTTACAAAAGAGGTGGCCTTAGGTCGTGAATTGATAGTATTTGGAGAGCAATTTTGGCGCCCATATTGTCATGTTAGGGATTTTTCAAGGGCGTTTATTTCCGTATTGCAAGCGCAAAAAGATCAAGTTGCATATGATGTTTTTAATGTTGGTGATACAGAGGAAAACTATACAAAAAAAATGTTAGTTGATATTTTAGAAGATAAATTCCCTGAGGCAAAAATTAAGTTTGTGGAAAAAAATGATGACCCAAGGGATTATAGAGTAAACAGTGATAAAATTAAGGAACGATTGGGGTTTAGGATAAGTAGGACTGTGCCGGAAGGTATTCAAGAAATCGAGGAAATTTTGAAAGCAGGAATAATACAAAACCCCGAAGATCAACGTTATTACAACATTCCTCATAGCCGCCCTTAAGGTAATGAATGAATTATTTAAAGAGTTTGCGAAATTTGTCCATGATCTATATAGTTCGAATGACTTCATCCCGTTGCACGAACCAATATTTCAGGGTAGTGAAAAAGAATACCTAATTGAGACAATAAATTCCTCCTACGTCTCAAGTGTTGGCGTCTATGTAAGTGAATTCGAAGCCCAAGTAGCAGAATTTTCTGGTGCTAAGTATGCAATAGCTACTAATAATGGAACTGCTGCGTTGCATATTGCATTATTGCTTGCTGGTGTTAAATCCGGTGATGAGGTGATTACACAATCTCTTACCTTTGTAGCTACTTGCAATGCTATACGTTATTGCAATGCAGAGCCTGTGTTTATAGATGTAGATAAGGAAACATTAGGACTTTCTCCTGATTGTTTGGAAAGGTTTTTATTAGAAAATACGCATATGGATGATGAGGGGATCTGTATCAATAGAGAAACAAATCGCCCTGTTCGAGTCTGTATGCCAATGCACACCTATGGTCACCCTGTTAGATTAAAAGAAATACAAAAAATTTGTAAAAAACATAATATTGCCATGGTAGAAGATGCCGCTGAATCACTTGGAAGTTATTACCAAAACAAACATACTGGAACTTTTGGGAAGTTGTCGGCCCTTAGCTTTAATGGCAATAAAATAATTACTACTGGTGGTGGTGGGATGGTTTTGACAAATGATAAAAATATTGCCGACCGAGTGAAACACATCACCACAACCGCTAAAAAACCTCATGCTTGGGCCTTCGAACATGATGAGATTGGATTTAATTATCGGATGCCTAATATAAATGCCGCTCTTGGCTGTGCTCAAATTAAAGCCCTTCCAAAATTTTTGGTAAGCAAGCGGAGCATTGCTCAGAGGTACAAGAGCTGGTTTGCTGGTAGTGGAATCCAATTTTTTAATGAACCAAAAAATGCTTGTTCAAATTATTGGCTTAATGCTGTAATTTTAGAAAATCGTCAGCAACGGGACGAGATGTTAAAACTTACTAATGAAAATGGGGTTATGACACGCCCAGTATGGGTACCCATGCACCAGCTTTCTATGAATAAAAATTGTCAGAAATATTTTCTAGTGAACACTGAATGGCTTGCTGACAGATTGGTCAATATCCCCAGTAGTGCAATTATAAATGATTAAAAAACGAAAAGTCTGTGTCATCACCGGTACTCGAGCAGAGTATGGCCTACTATATTGGTTGATTAAAGAAATCGAAGGCTCAGAGGAACTGGATTTGCAACTCATTGTAACGGGTATGCACCTTTCGCCTGAGTTTGGTTTGACGTTCCAGCAGATCGAAAAAGATGGGTTTATCATTGACCGAAAAATAGAAATGTTACTCTCCTCCGATACCGCTGCTGGGATCAGTAAGTCTATGGGCATAGCAATGTTAGGTTTTGCAGACGCATTTGAAGAATTGTCTCCTGACCTTATTGTAATTTTAGGTGATCGCTATGAAATGCTTTCAGCAGCCAGCGCGGCTATGGTAGCATGCATTCCCATTGCTCATATCCATGGGGGTGAAACTACAGAGGGTGTTTTTGATGAATCTATTCGACACTCAATAACAAAAATGTCATTCCTCCACTTTACTGCAGCCGAAATATATCGACAACGAGTTGTCCAATTAGGAGAACAGCCAGATAGAGTTTTTAATGTGGGTGCGCTGGGCCTTGATAACATCCAAAAACTAAATTTACTAGAAAGGCATGAATTTGAGGAATCAATTAATTTTAAGTTGGCGAAACATAACTTACTAGTCACATTCCACCCTGCTACACTTGAAGAAAATACGGCCAAAACACAAATTAACGAACTACTGTTAGCATTGGGCCAACAAAAAGACACTCATTTTATTTTTACGAAAACGAATTCTGATCCATCTGGCCGTATTGTGAACCAAAAAATTGATACGTTTGTTCAAAAGTATCCAGAAAAAGCTGTTTCATATTCTTCTCTAGGGCAACTGCGCTATTTATCGGCTATGAAATTCGTGGATGGAGTAATTGGAAATTCCTCCAGCGGTTTAATTGAAGCCCCAAGTTTTAAGCTTGGGACCGTTAACATTGGGGATCGCCAACGGGGTAGGATAAAATCCAGTAATGTAATTGATTGTTTGCCAAATAAAGATTCAATTAATGAGGCAATTAGTAGACTTTATAGCAAGGAATTTCAAAGCGAATTAAAAAAAGTAACTAATCCTTATGGCTCGCCTGGTGCCTCAAAAAAAGTGGTTCAACTGCTGATAAATCATCCTTGGGACATGGATTTGAAAAAGTCATTTTATGATTTACCCTGATTCGAATGAATTGAGCATAGGATAAATTCCGCAAAACATAAAATGTACGCAGTACTCCCCTAAATTATTCTTCCCATATCGGCTTTTTAAGAACCCACTGACCGTGTTGTTGTTTCCACAAGTGAGGGGTCCTGAATTCCTCGATCACATCAAAAAATCGTTGCTCAGTAATATCCATATATTCTAAACAGCTATCTAAATAAACTTTTGGGAGCTCACCGTCAAAACGCTTGATAAGGGAAATACCCTCGTCACGGGTAATATCTCCATTACGTACTTCTTGCGATGTGTCATATGTGCAGCGACCATTACCAAATTTAATGTATACGGTATAGTAATGTAACCAGTCTATTTTGTCATCCAGAGAACTGTATTTACTATAACTGCCTTCTGACCGCATGTCGCTGGGCATAAAATTTGAATTCTCTACTGAATAATAATAAGTTTCCTGTGGATGCCATTTGATGTAGTACCCTAAATAATGAACCTCTGTACCGGTTTTTTCAATTGAATGGGGGTTAACTGAAAGATATGCCTCCAAATCAGTAATAGAAAAGTTATATTTTTTCAACAATTCTTGGGCGCTGATTCCTCCTAAAAAAATATTCTCCAATTGGTCTTCAGCAGTGAAGAATTTAGAATCTCTTGTAGGCTTATCATTATCGGCAATGGAATTTCCATATTCAGCCTCATTTTCTCCGTAAACTACTAATGGGATATCTAATAAAACAGATAGTTTAGGAGCTAAGTTTTTTTGTCCTAATATGAAAGGTTGAAAGGGGTGCCCCAAGTTTTCAAAAGCTAATCGTGTCAAAGTTCTATGAACTTTTCGATTTTGATTGTAAGTGTAGTTAGCAAAACCAGGTTCCAACCAGGCTTCAAAATTTTTCCTTCCTATTTCAGTGTATAAAGCTGGAGGCCAAGTTATCAATATCGGATTCATATTGTATTTGAACTTCAAGATATGCGCTGCCATAACGCTATCTTTGCCACCACTACCAGGACAAATTACGTCATAACGACCATCATTTCTTCGAAACCTGTTGCATAATTCGTGTAATTGAAGCTCGCGATCCTGCCAATTAATTCTCTTTTTCTTTTCTGCGAATCTACATGCACTGCAAACACCATTCTCGTCAAAAACTATTGCATTCTTTGTTTCGCCCGGTTTATTTCTAAACTCAACCGTTGAAGAAGGTCGTTGATTATTTATTGTGCACTTCTTACAAAATTTAACCTCAAGTGAAAGGCCATAACGACCAAATTTTTCAGTAGTACTCATTTATTCCTCAAATGTTTAAAAAATTTTTGAATACTTGAATCCCAGCTTCACGACTTTTCTCGGGATGAAATTGCACCCCAAAAATATTATTATGCTGCACAGCAGAAACAAATTCATACCCAGAGTATTCAGTCAACGCGATAATGTCGGTATAATTTATGAACTCAAAAGAATGCATAAAATAATAGGACGAGACTTCATCAACTTTTTCAAACAATGGACTTTTTCCAATTATTCGCAAAGTGTTGAATCCCATATGCGGAACCACATGTTTGCATCGCATTGGTCTGACTTCACCGCGAACAAGCTTCAAGCCTTCTGTCTCGCCATACTCAAAGCCGATACTAGCCAAAATTTGCATTCCAAGACAAATCCCTAGTACAGGCTTTTGAGAAGTTGCAAACTTTAATATCTCTTCGGTCATTCCAGATTCTTTAAGCTCTTTCATTCCATCTGAAAAGCTACCAACACCTGGAATAACTAATTTAGAGACATTTTTGAATTCACTTGGACCTTTAAGTATTTGGATATTTGCCTGAGCATTCTCTAAGGCTTTTGCAATATTTAAAATATTACCAGCAATCCCATAATCGACAATACCGACTTTCTGGGTCATAAGATAGTCTCCACATCGTGGGCGGATAAGTATTTTTTTACATCTCCCACAGTAAACTTTCTATAATGAAGTATCGAAGCTAAAGCAATACCACTTGGCTTGGCTTGTAACGAGACTTCTAATATATGTTCAAGGTTACCTGCTCCACTTGCTGCAATAACCGGAATATTTACTGAGCTTACAACTTTTTCAATTAATTCAACATCAAACCCACGTTGGCGGCCATCGGTGTCTACCGACTGTAAAATGATCTCTCCGGCTCCTCGCGATTCAACTTCTTTTGCCCATTCAATAACATCGCGACCAGAACAAATTCGACCACAATCACTATAGCAACTCCAACTTCCTGGTCTTTCTTTTTTTCCTTCAATGTTTACTACAACGGATTGGTTACCGAATATTTTGGCAGCATTTTCTATCAGATCAGGATGTGTTAATGCAAAAGTATTAACAACTACTTTATCCGCACCATGGTGGATTAGCTTCGAGAAATCATCAGTGCTGCGTACTCCTCCTCCCACAGCGAAAGGCACAAAAATGTCTTTTGCTGTGTCTTCGACTAGATCCAATAATATTTCTCTTTGATAAAGACTTGCCACTATATCAATATATAAAATCTCATCAGCGCCTTGATTATAATATTCAAGTGAAAGCTCGGGGGGGTTACCCACTTTACGCAGACCCTCGAAGTGCACAGGTTTAACTACATAAGGTGGTTTTACGTCTATTTTGGCAATTATCCGCATTAATATTTCCTGGTTTATTAAAAATTTTTGAATTAGCGGTTTTGTTTAAGCATTGAATAAATATTTCAAGGAAAAATTTAGGGAAAGTGTAAATATGGGCAAAATTTCTTTATGGGGTATTGCCTGATCTGCTGATAATTGTTATCTATTATTTCTATAGATAAATAAAATTATTATCTTATTTTGTAAATTTCTTTACCATTTTTTGATCTTACCTAGACTCGAAGAATACCTTATTTAATATTTTAAAGTCCAAAATTTTTTCTTATCTTATCTGTTATAAGCACAGATTTCTTGTGCTTTAATTGATTTTAGGCATAGAATCGTCTTCTATTTTAAAAGTTAGACCATTTCCCGAACTTTGCAATTACCATACAAAAGTCTTCTTTCAAGGCTTTCTACTGAAAAAACGTGTTAAATTCTTGCTATTTTGCCCAATTCTAGTTTATTCTCAATAAGGATTTTTATTGGCAATTTATTGAAAAGAGAGGTACTTATGTCTTCTGTTCTAAAGGGGAACTTTAAAGTTAATAAAGAGGTTAAAGAAAAAAAGAAGGATCAAGATACTTTGGAAAACGAATTTGAGAATGAAGCGATGAAGCATTTTGGTGGGAGTATAGCTTTCGTTAGAAAAAAGAAGGTGAATTGGGAATTAAAATAATAACACGTAGGTTTATTTGGATTCACGATATTCTCTATTCCCCTGTTAAATGAAAAACTTAAATAACTCAAAAGAAACTCAGACTGGTGAGTTTGCAGCAGAAATCATTGCTGATATGGATAAGATTACTTGGGACCGCATTGGCCAAATGAGTATTGATAATGCTTGCCGAAATTTAGCGGTTTTAGATAGTGGGGAGTCTATTGCTGCTTTACGAGATCACCAGATCGGTGAGGGTGAAAGTGCGTTAATAGTAGCGGCTGGCCCCAGTATCAAATTTCAAGACCCTGCCAAACTAATAAAGTCATCAGGTTACAAGGGAGCTATTATTTGTGCTGAAAGTTCTGTCCGATACTTAATTACAAATGGTATCATTCCTGACCTGGTAGTAACAGTGGATCCTCATCCAACTCGGGTTGTACGCTGGCTAGGTGACCCTGATTTGACGAAAGAAAAACTCCAGACTGATGATTATTTTCGCAGGCAGGATATGGATGAAACCTTTTCCAATGAACTGTTAGCAAATGAAGATATCCTGAAGCTTCTTGAAGAGCATGGTAAAAAATTAAAATTTGCTGTGTCAACATCTTCTGGTGAACTTGTCGTGAAGAGAGTTTTGGATATTGGTGCAAAAGTATATTGGTGGAATCCTATGTTGGATGATCCTGATTTGGAAAATAGCTCTACCAAAGACCTTCAAAAAATGAACAGCCTCCCAGCTATAAATGCAGGGGGAAATGTTGGCTCTGCTGCTTTTATGATAGCTGATGCAGTTCTAAGCAAAAAAAAAGTGGGGTTAGTGGGTGTGGATTTCTCCTACTATGAAGGAACCCCTTATAAAAAAACCCAGTACTATGATGCCATGCTGCGTGTGGCAAAAAAAGACAATCTGGATCCTTTCTTCATCCGAATATATAACCATTATATAGATAAATGGTTTTTTACAGATCCGGCTTATATGTGGTATCGCAATGTATTCCTGGAAATGGCTCAAGAGGCTGACTGTGAAGTATATAATTGTACCGAAGGAGGCATTTTATTTGATGATCCTATAAAGTTTATTTCACTATCTAGGTTCTTTGAATCTGTTAAAAACTAATTTGGTGCTATGTCTAAAGTTCTCATAATTAATCCTACAGTAAGAGAAGAGGATGTGCCTCGTCATGTTCCTTATGGATTAGCGTTGCTTACAGCAATTGCTATTGAAAAGAAACATATGGTTCAGGTTTATGATGATAATGCCTGGCGTCAAGATGAAGACACCTTGGTTGAGGTTCTACGTGCTGATGATTGGGAAGTAGTAGCCTTGGGCGGAATCACAACCGCTTACGGGTCTATAAAAAAAATTGTGAAAGTGGTTAATGAGGTTTTACCGAATTGTTTGATAGTTTTAGGTGGAGGAGTTTTAACTTCCTTGCCTAGAGAGATAATGACTTATCTCCCGCAGGTTAGTATTGGGTGTATTGGGGAAGGGTTTTCCACTTTCCCGGAAATTTTGGAGAGCGTAGACAACGGAAATCGAAATTGGGAAAAAATCAAAGGAGTTATTTTTCGAGGGCAAGATGGGGAACTGATTTTCACAGAGGAGAGACCTATTTTAATGGAGTTGGACAGCCTCCCTTACCCTGCATGGGACATGTTTCCTTTGGAAGAAGTTTACTTCAAAAATAGCGAGGCCCTGTTTTCAGAACAAGGGATGTTGGCAAAAAGGAGATTAGATATCAATGCCAGTTATGGTTGCTCTCTCATTTGTAGATATTGTTATCACCTAGGCTTGTCTGGCGACATCAAATACGAGGAAGATGATACTGGAAAAACCACCGTAGAATTTGACAAGCCGGGCAACTACACTCGGGTAATTCGGTACCATAGCCCAGAATACATTGTTAACATGGTCAAGCATGTGTATGACAAATATCAGGTAGATTTTATTGGGTTTCTTGATGAGAATTTAATGACCATGAATACCTCTTCCGGAGGCACTTGGTTGGGCGAGATTTGTGAACTCTGGAAGAAAAAAGGATTGGCCCCTAAGTCGAAATATGACGACAATGGGAAACTTTTAGGCTGGGAGGGTGTCTATTGGGGGGGTACAAGTCACGCTACACTTTGCAATCCGGAAATCCTTAAAGTTATGAAAGAGGCTGGATGCTCCCACTTAGTTTATGGATATGAATCATTTTCTCCACACGTTATGCGTACTATAGGCAAAGGGGCTACCCCAAAAAATAATTTTCAAAGTTTTTTCTGGACTTTGGAAGCCAATATTCGGCCTATTCCCAATTTGATTATTGGGTTTCCTGTTGAGGATTTTCAGTCCCTTCGCGATAACATTCAGGCTTGGGATGAACTTGGTATTGTTGTAAAACCTCATTTTGCTACTCCTTATCCAGGTTCTGAATGGTTCTCAACTTATCGTAAAACGATAGAAGCTCAGTACGACGGTGATTTGGAAGCCTTTATCTTAGATTTGGGAGATGCCACACAAATATCCGCTACTATTTCACATAATTTTAATGCAGTTGAACTCATTGGTCTCCGAGAAATGATGTTGGCTAGAAACTTTAGGGCAATGGACCAATATGAAAAAACTTGGAGAAAAAATCATAATATCCCTGAGGGGCAACCTTCTACTCTCATAGGACTAAAAAAAGATAAAAAAAATAAGTTGTCTAATTTAAAAGTTTTCTCCAACAAATAATCACAGAAAATTTCCCAAATTTGTTATATAGATTTTGATCGGTTTTCCCCTTAAATAGTTTTAGTTTCCATCAACATAATTTTTTATAAAGTTACTCCTTTATTAATATCGAACAAACAGTCTGAGTAGCTTGGAGCGTTTAGGTGAAATTGAGAAGTTATTTTTAGTGTTTTGGCAAGACGGTAATAGCTAATTAAACCTTTTTAACCGATGAAAGGAATTGTTCTTGGCTACAATTTGCACAGTTTGTGCCCGAGGAGGATCTACGGGTGTTCCCCGTAAAAACTTACTCCCCCTGTTACACAAACCTTTGATCGAATACACTATTGACCAAGCCCTAGCTTGTCCCCAAATCGATAGTGTGTACTTATCTACGGATGACGAAGAAATTGCTCAGATAGGCCGTCGCCTTGGTGTAAATGTACCCTTCCTTCGTCCTGCCGAATTAGCTGGTTTCAAAGCTCCTAAACTTCCCGTAATCGAGCATTTGGTTGACTGGGTTGTTAGCTCAGGTGTTAATGTGAAAACTATTGTCGATTTAGACCCCACTTCTCCGTTAAGGGAGGTATCCGATATTCAGGCTTGCTTGAAATTGTTAGATAAAGACACTAACGTTGTCATTACTGGCTACGAGGCAGATAAAAATCCATACTTCAACATGGTAGAGGAAAAGGAAGATGGGTATTTTTCGTTAGTTAGTCAAATTCCAGGTGGAGTATGGGGCAGGCAAGATGCTCCTAAGGTATATGCAATGAACGCATCGGTATATGTATGGCACTTGGATACCTTAAAAAAAGGGATTTGGGGAGGGAGTACTAAGCTTCACATTATGCCTCGTTCTCGGTCAATTGATATTGATGAACCTATCGATTTTAAAATTGTGGAAATGTTAATGAGCGAAAGAAATAAGAATACTTAAAATTGCTCTCTGATTTCTAGTTGTTCTGTCTCTTATTATTTAAGATGATAACCAATGAATTCTAAAACTTTTTTGGTTGCTGAAGCGGGTGTAAATCACAATGGTAGAGAAGACCTCGCTTTTAAATTAGTCGATGCCGCAGTTGATTCGGGTGTTGATGCTATCAAATTTCAAACCTTCAAAACCAATAATCTTGTTACTCAAAATGCTGAAAAGGCGAATTACCAAAAAAAAACAACAGGTAGCGAAGAAAACCAATCGGAAATGTTGCAAAGATTAGAGTTGCCCCACGAACTCCACCATGAATTAGTTCGATACTGCAAAAAAAAAGAAATTCATTTTCTTTCCACGGCTTTTGACTTGGAAAGTCTTGATTTTCTTAACAACAATCTAAACTTGAAAACTTTAAAAATACCCTCAGGCGAAATCACCAATGGACCCTTATTGTTGGCGCATGGTAGAACAGGTAAAAAAATTATCTTATCTACTGGAATGACAACATTAGATGAAATCCAAATGGCTTTAAGTGTTATCGCATATGGAATAATAGGTGGTTTAGAACCTTCCATAAAAAATTTTCAGTCAGCTTTTAATTCTGATCTGGGGCAAACGTTGTTAAAGGAAAAAGTTACCTTGTTGCATTGTACGACTGAATACCCTGCGCCATTTTCAGAAATTAATCTACGTGCCATGCAAAGTATGAAAAAATCTTTTGCCTTGCCAGTGGGATACTCAGATCATAGTGAGGGGACTGCTGTGGCAATTGCGGCTGTCGCTTTAGGGGCTATCTTGATTGAAAAACATTTTACGCTAGATAAAACATTACCTGGCCCAGACCATAAAACATCCCTAGAACCTGATGAGATTAAAGGGATGGTAAAGGAAATACGAGCTATTGAAAAAGCTTTAGGAAATGGGGAGAAAGGTCCTCAACCCTCAGAGCTTGGTAATCGCAAAATTGTAAGGAAGAGTCTTGTAGCAACACAAAACATTAGAAAGGGGGATAAGTTTACTACAGAAAATATTTCTGTTAAACGTCCTGGCACCGGGAAAAACCCTATGGAGTATTGGGAGGTTTTAGGTGAAGTAAGCCTTCAATCTTATGATGCGGATGAGGTAATTACTTGAGTTCTCGAGTTAAAAGCCCAGTGATTCTCCTTGGAGCGGGGGGGCATGCAAAAGTGGTAGCTGAAGTGCTATTTATAGCAAAGCGAGAAATCCTTGGTTTCTTAGACTCTGTTGTTGAAAAGGGTGAGGTGCTATTCGGAGTCGTGTGTTTGGGAACGGATAAAGAGATTCAAAATTATTCCAGAGATGAGATTCAACTTGTAAATGGCGTGGGCTATCTTCCTGGTGAACAAAGTCGCCAAAAATTGGCCGAAAGGATGCGAAAATCAGGCTATTCTTTTGAGAGGGTCATTCATCCGACTGCGGTTCTTGCTAAAGATATTGAATTGGGTGAAGGATTGCAAATTATGGCGGGAGCGATAATTCAACCAGGAGCTCAAATAGGAAAGGATACAATCATTAATACAAAGGCTAGTGTTGACCATGATTGCAAAATCGGTAGTAGTTGCCATATTGCCCCAGGTGCTACTTTAAGTGGCGGTGTACATTTAGGTGACAATGTGCATATTGGAACGGGTGCTTCAATTATACAAAATATTCGTATTGGGGATGGAGTAGATGTGGCTGCTGGAGCTATTGTTTACCAAGATATACCTGCGGATTCCAAGGTAAGACAAAAATGTGAATATGTTATGGATAAAAAAATAGTTCGAGGAGGGCCAAAACATTGAGAGATTGGCAAAAGGTGTTGTTATCTCCAGATGACACATTGTTAATGGCAATAAATATATTACAGGATGAACCCGCTGGAATAGTTTTGGTTGTTGACAAGTCTCGAAAATTATTGGGGACCATAACAGATGGTGATGTTCGCCGAGGGTTACTTAAATTTAAAAATATGAATATCACCGCAAAAGATATTATGTGTAAGCAACCGCATTTTGCTTTGCATTCTTCTGGGCATGAAAAAATTATATCGTTAATAAAAGAGCTTGAATACCTTCATATGCCTTTAGTTGATTCAAAGGGGTGTGTTGTGGGACTTGAAATTTTAAAGGATATATCTGGAGTGCAGCGGTATGACAACCCTGTATTTTTGATGGCAGGTGGAAAAGGAAAACGCTTGGGAAGCTTGACAAAAAATACCCCCAAACCTTTGTTGAAAGTCGGTGCTGATCCGATTTTGCAAACAATCTTAGAACAGTTTGTGCAGATTGGGTTTCACGATTTTTATATTTCTACTTGCTATAAAGGACAAATGATTCGTGAGTACTTTGGAAATGGGGATAAATGGGGTGTAAAAATCAGATACGTTAATGAAGATAAACCAATGGGTACGGCTGGGGCCTTAGGATTGTTACCTAAAAATTTACAACACATTCCAATAATAATGATGAACGGTGATTTGTTGACAAAGCTTGACTTTGGACGCCTCCTAAAATTTCATGAAGAGAACGATGGATTAGCAACGATGTGCGTACGCGAGTATGAAGTTCAAGTTCCTTATGGTGTTATTAAGGCTGAAGGTTATAGGGTGGCAGAAATTATCGAAAAACCCAGTGAAACTTTCTTTGTGAATGCGGGTATTTATGTTTTAGACCCTGCATTCTATAAAAATGTTAATACGGGTGGATATTTGGATATGCCAGAGCTTATACAAAATGAAGTTGAAAAAGGCGGCGAGATAAATATGTTTCCTATACACGAGCCCTGGGCTGATATTGGCCATGTTGAGGAAATTGAAAAAGCACGACAAAATATTGTAATAGCGGAAAAGAGCTAATAGATTTATGCAACTGAAAAAGCTCGCCATTGTAGGTTTGGGAAGTATTGGCTGTAGACATTTAAGACTTCTTAAAGAGCTCAACCCTGATCTTTATATTGTTTTAGTGCGCTCTGGGAAGGGTCAGCCATGGCCAGAGGAGGAGGCTATGGCATCGCTTACAGTATCCTCTCTTGATCAGGCGTTATCTATTGGAATACAGGCTGCAATTATAGCAACGCCTGCTCCGTTTCATATTTCTGCAGCAATGAAGTTGGCCAAGGCTGGTATCCATCTTCTCATCGAGAAACCGCTGTCAGATTCTCTAGTGGCTGTAAACGAATTGCTTGAATGTGCAAAAACTAGTCGAATCACCGTTCTTGTCGGATATGTGCTTCGGCATGATCCAGCAGCTAAAAAATTTAAGGAATGGTTGAGAAATGACCGAATCGGTCGTTTGATTAATATCGGGATTGAATGCGACTCTTATCTCCCAGATTGGCGGCCAAATCAGGATTACCGTAATACGGTTTCGGCCTTACCTGAACTTGGAGGTGGAGTGCTTTTGGAACTGAGCCACGAGCTCGATTACCTGCATTGGTTTTTTGGAAAACCTTCTCAAGTGCAGGCACTTTTGTCTAACAGCGGTACTTTGGATATCAAAGTTGAAGATCAGGCCGACATACTTTTTATTGATAGGGAAAAACGACCAATTTCTATGCATTTAGGTTTCAACAGGCGGCAACCTGTTCGTAGCTGTAAGGTCTTAACCACGGAGGGGGTGCTTAAATGGTATGTTATAGAAAAACAGGTCATTTGGGAGCCAAAAGATGGAGAGCCTGTAGTTGAGAAGTTTGAATTTGATCGAGATTATATTTATCGCGTACAAATGCTCCATTTTTTTTCGTGTATCGAGAACGGAGAAAGACCAAGTGTAACCCTTCACGATGGGGCGGAGGTCATGTTCCTCGTTGATGCTATAAAACGTGCAAATGACTGTGGAATGAAAGTGGAAGTTTGATAGGGCAGCGACTATCTTATTTTATATGTTTTAAGTCAAAAGATATTTTTCTAGGGTGAAATCTTTTGATAAGGTTTTTGATGGATACTATTTTTGAAACTTTGATTGGGTTTAACAAATGATACCGGGAAAAATAGTTGCGGTTAGTGGTGGCGTAGGTCTAATTGGGGCTGAGTTTTCTAGGGCAATAACCTTGAATGGAGGAAAGGTTATCATTGGCGATATTGCTGAAGAACGTGGACAGGCGTTGGAAAGAGAGCTAGGTTCCGAATCTGCTATTTTCGTTAAAGTTGATACCACTGAACCAGATTCAATTGATCATTTTATTAAAAAAGGCGTGGGCCGTTTTGGTGGGATTGATGCTGCTGTACACTGCGCTTATCCTCGCTCAGATCAATGGGGAACTCGTTTTGAAGATTTGAAGCCAGAAGGTTTGGCGGATGACCTATTTCGACAAGTCGGTGGGGCAATTTTATTTTCCCAAAAATTTGTAACCTGTTTTAGACAACAGGGCCACGGAAACCTAATACACATGGCATCCATTCAGGGTGCTTTTGCACCAAAATTTGAACACTACGAGGGCACAGAAATAGTTTCTCCTATAGAATATAGTGCAATTAAGGCCGGTATTATTTCCATTACAAAATATATTGCCAAATATTGTAAGGGAGAAAATATTCGAGCAAACTGTATTAGTCCAGGTGGAATTTTAGATAAACAGCCAGTCAGTTTCTTGCAAAATTATAAGAATTCCTGCTCTTCTAAAGGAATGCTAAATGCTGGAGATTTAAACGGTGCTTTATTGTATTTATTATCTGATTCTTCAAAGTATCTAAATGGACAAAATATAATTGTTGACGATGGTTGGGGTTTGTAAGAGGTCAACTTAGATCAAGGTATGTTTTTTGAGAGCAAATTTTAATTAATTTAAAATGATAAGGATTGCTTGTGCTTGAAAATTTAGATTTTGAAAAAAAATTTGAATACGAGAATATGTTTTACCTTTCATGTGATAGTTCGAGAATAGGTAAAGCTATATCCCAATATACACTATTCAAAAAAACAATAGAAATTAGCGGGGATATAGTTGAGTGTGGGGTTTTCAAGGGGGCGTCCCTCGCAAGGTTCGCAATGTATAGAAAGTTACACGGGTTGGAAGAAAAGAAACTGATTGGATTTGATGCGTTTGGAGAATTTCCGAAAACCAATTTTTCTGCAGATATAAGTTTAAGGGAAGAAGTTATCTTGGATGATGGAGGGAATGATGGCATACCGATTCACCAAATGCAAAAAGTTCTAGATGAAAAAAAATGTGGAAAAAATGTTGAATTGATAGAGGGGGATATTTGTGAAACAGTTCCAGGTTTTATTAAAAGAAATCCGGATCTGAAGATTTCTTTTTTGCATTTGGATGTTGATTTGTACGAACCAAGCGTTACTATCCTTGAATTCTTTTATCCAAGAATATCAAAGGGGGGCGTTCTTGTGTTAGATGATTATAATTCCTTTCATGGTGAGACAAAAGCGGCAAACGATTACTTCAAAGATAAAGATGTAACAATCCATAGGAGTGAACTCACCACATCACCTTATTTTGTAATTAAAAACTAGCTTTAATAATCTATGTTCGAAATTCTTAAACAAGTCTACTGAAGTATATTTCAGGTCATTGTTAAATTATCAAATATAGGCAAACTACCATTCAAACTCGTCAAAACATCTGATATAAATTTAGTCTTGTGAGAATACCTAAGCGAATTGATTCCAAAAAATTTGACGTGTTAATTGTGGATGATGAGGGATCCTCGATAATAAAGCATTGCGTCCCCAGTTCTATGAGCGTAACTGTCTTGCCCATTAGAAGTGTTTTGCCATGGATAATGAGCTTCAAGTTTTTATTCAGAATAGTTGCCAGACTTCTCCAGAACAAGAAAATAGGAAAAAGTATTTTGTATGCAATTGTTGATACTGTTAATCCTTCAGTATTAATAACATATAATGATAACGGTATAAGTATGGGCAAGTGGGAACAGGAATTCCCAAGCAAACTCCTTATTGCAGTACAAAATGGTGTGAGGTATGAAGGTGATCATTGGTGGAAAGCGGGGCATAGCCTTCCAGTTCTTTATGGTTTTGGGGATTGCGAACGAGATGCTATACAGGATAAGGGGCTATCTTGTAATGAGTATAATGCGGTAGGGTCCTTCAAATATGGCGTTTATAGAGCGACTTGTGTTGAGGAGAAACGCAAGTATGATTTTTGCTTCATTTCACAGTTTAGCTCGTTCCCTGAGAGTTATAAATGGCTGGCGCTTTTGATAGAAGCTGAAAGGGAGTGTTTTTCCAAACTGGTAAGTTTTTGCCAGGAAAATAGATATTCTCTTGGTATAGCGCTAAGACACATGGCAAAACCTAGCTATTTCGAAGAGGAGGTAGAAAATTTTAAATCTTTGGATAAATACAACCTTGTAGACTTTAATTTGGATTACCATCGTGAATGGAGCTCTTATGAACAAGCCTCATCTGCCGAAGTTGTTGTGGCAGGGACTTCCACCCTGGCTTATGAAATGTTTGGGGCAGGCAAAAAAACCTTATTCTATGGAGTTAGTAAAAAGACTATAGTTGAAGCTGGAGGGTCGTCAAAGAGAAACTTTGAAAAATTACCTGATTGTGTTCTTGCCGATTCATTAGCGCATAAACCCCTATATGACAAATTGGATACATTATTAAAAATGGATCAAAATGAATACCTGTTCACTTCAGAAAATGCCAGAAAGTACTACATGAAATATCAGAAACTTTATCCGCATGAAATTGTTAAAAAGAGAATTAATGATTTCGTGGAAAAAACTGGGTTGGCAAATGAATCTACCTAACCCAAGTGTAATAGTTCCAAACCGGCCAGATTTTTTTAAGAATAAGGTAGTGTTTGTAGATGGATTGATTGGTGGTGGGAAAGGCCTTATGTCGTCGGTAGTTGGAGCTCTGCCTCGGGTTGAAATGTGGGTTAGTCGCCAGGCTATAGAAAACGTTTGTGGTGTGCATCACTTGGAGCATATTAGTATGGAAGGCGCCGTGTCACTAATTAAAAACTGGGCTGATCAAGAAATATATAATTCATCGATGAGTCGTGATGTTAATTTTAGATTTAAAGACATGTCCAGTGTATTTAGAGATGCTCGTCCGTGGAGGTATTTTTTAAGATTGTTCCAGGGAGATGGGAAGGAAGCGATCCAGCGAGTTTTTTCACAAAATTTGATATTGAATTATATGACCCATGTCAACACTCCCTATGCGGAACCTATTTTTAAGGCCTTCGGAGACAGGTTGGTGTATGTGAGACTTACAAGATGCCCTAAGTCAGAATACATGCTAAATCATTTAGCAAGGTGGTCACAACGTTGGGGAGAAGATGTAGATGGAATGATAATGCACCTTAAAATTGGCGATAATTTAAAAGCCCGCGTTCCTTTTTATGCATTGGGATGGGAAGAAGAATATCGAAAATCTTCTCCCATGGAGAGAGCTGTTTTGATGCTGAGAGAGTGGCAACAGCGAGGTAATGATGTTCTAGACAGACTTAAAAAAGTTTCCCAAGCTACAATTATTGAAGTGCCGTTTGAAAAGTTTGTCATGGAACCTGATACATATATTGAGAACATAGCTAATGCTCTGGATACAAAAGTTGACAGGCTTACAAGAAGAATGATGAAAAAACAGGGGGTACCCAGAGCTTCTTTGGCGGACGCTCCACGAAACCAAACTTATATTAATTTAGGTTGGAAAGCTCCAGATAGCAAAAAAACTGCTTTTCAGGAGTTTGAGGAAGGGCGAGAAGTTGCTAAAAAAACAGTCTCTTCGCATTTAATGTATGTTCTTGATAAGATTTCTGATGATTATATTCAAAGATATGACATAAAGTGATGCTTGGCTAACTTGAAAGCTCAAGGGGTTGTATGAATAAAAAACATCTACTGGCTTTTCATTGTATAATCCCCTATTCATCAGTCCCCGTATGACAAATTTAAAGGCGGCTCACCCCAATCATTCAGCAAGTGATTAAAATTTTTGAATAGAGCTTTGCTATTGTTAACAATAAAGTAAATAGAACTAAACCACTAGCAAATGGAAAAACTTAATATTACTGTAATTGGTGGATCTGGGTTTCTTGGTTCACATGTGGCAGATCAAATGAGTACTGAGGGCCATATAGTGAAAATATATGACAATAAAGCTTCGCCCTGGCTTCGCGAAGACCAAACGATGATGATTGGAGATCTGCTCGATTTTGAGTCTTTGAGTAAGGCTATTGCTGGTTCAGATGTGGTGTGTAATTTTGCTGCTATAGCTGATCTGATTGAATCTCGAGATAACCTCTTAGATACTATTCGAATCAATGTTTTGGGGAATGCTTATGCTTTAGATGCTTGCCGGATGAATAAGGTTAAGCGTTTTGTTTTTGCCAGTACGGTTTATGTCTATAGCCGAGAAGGTGGATTTTATCGATGTAGTAAGCAAGCGTCTGAACACTTCGTGGAAGAATATCAGCGCGTTCATGATCTTGATTATACTATCCTCCGGTTTGGTTCGTTGTATGGTCCGCGTTCGGATGAGAGAAACGGCTTATATCGAATCGTACGGGATGCCTTGAAAAATAATATTGTAAGTTATGAAGGTGATTCTGAGGCGATGCGTGAATATATTCATGTAGAGGATGCAGCGCGTGCAAGCGTTGTTGCTTTAGGTGATGATTTTCGAAACCAAAGCGTTGTGTTGACTGGGCAAGAACCAATGCGGGTGAACGATTTGCTAAATATGTTGGCAGAGATTTTGGGAATTAAAGAGGGTGTCAAGTTTCTTGGTGCTTCGCATGAGGGAAGGTATGTACGCACCCCCTATTCCTATCAGCCTAAATTAGGAAGAAAATATATTCCTCCTATGCATGTTGACCTTGGGCAGGGCCTATTGCAATTGATTGGTGAGATAAGTCAGCAAATAAAAAAATTATGAAGATTGTGCGCTTTCAAATAGGTCTTGAATATCATTACGGTGACCTTTTGGATGGTCAGGTTTTTTGTTGGTCTGCTGCGCCTTGGGAAGGCGGAAAACGCTTAACAAAGTCTTTTCCTGCTGATGAGATAACGCTGATGGCACCTTGTAAACCTCGTAAGATTGTAGGAGTGGCGATCAATTACCCTGGGGCTACTGGGCTAAAAGAAGGAACAAATGAACCATTAGTTTTCTTAAAACCTTCTTCATCGGTAATTGGTTCTGGACAGTCTATTATTTCTCCATTTAAAAATATTTCAGTATGGGGAGAGTGTGAATTGGGAATTGTGATCGGGAAAAGACTCCAGCAGGCAAGTTTAGCAGAGGTCGAAGAGGGCATTTTTGGGTACACCATAGGAAATGATGTTACTGCCGATAATATCGAAGGTTGGGACCACCATCTTGTTCGCTCAAAAGGTGTAGATACTTTCTGTCCCTTAGGACCATGGATTGACACAGAATTTAAACCACATGAAAATATTATATCCGGCTACCATAATACGGAACTATTACGTAAAGGGTATCTACATGAGAGGCTTTTTAAGGAACCGGAGTTATTGGTGTGGCTCTCATCTTGGATGACATTAGAGCCTGGGGATATTGTTTTAACGGGAGCGCCCACAAGGGTTCGCGAAAGAATATATTTCAAAGATAAGGATAATTTTACTTGTAGCATCGAAGGCTTAGGGGAATTGTCAAATTCATTCAAGAGTTTACATGATTGAAACAGCAAAAGTGGTTATATTTGATTTTGATGGAGTAGTCTGCGACAGCACCAATGAATGCTTGGTCAGTTCTTGGAATGCATGGGAAAAATGGAACGGTCGTAAAGGGTTTCGTAAATCTATAGAACCGTTTAGCTCTTATGAGAGAGATCTCTTTCGCAGTTTGCGTCCCAGAGTGCGCGGAGCAGGGGAATATTATATACTTCGTCGCTGTTTGGAAGAAAAAAAGTTGATTGATAACCAATTGGTTTACGACCAGTTTGAGAAAAAATGGCAAGAACATCTGCAACCATTTAAGCAGTTATTTTTTGAAGTGAGAAACCGCCTTCGCAAAGAAAACCTTGATGAATGGATAGGACTCCATCAGGTTTTCATCAATGTGATAAGCGTGATGAAGCAGCTGATTTGCGATGGGCGTTTATATGTTGCAACTCTGAAAGATGAAGAGTCTGTACAACTTATTCTTGCTAAACAGGGTTTGGTTTTGCCCCAGGATCGTTTATTAGGCCAATCTCAGATAAATTCTAAGTTACAAGCGCTAAACATAATCAGTGAGCAAACAGGCTGTGGAAAGGATGACTTGGTATTTCTAGATGACAATGTTACTCATTTGCTGGAACCGAAATTAAATGGCTTTAAGGTTTATCTCACGGCCTGGAATTTTCCTTTTAAGGAATACCTGGATTTAGCTGCACAACATCAAATTGAAGTAGTAAGTGATTGCAACCTGTTGTTTTCTAAAAATACTTCTTCAGTTTAAAAATATCTAATTAACTTTGATAGATTCAAATAAATAACTATTGAGGGCGAAATGTACGATTTTTACTTTGGAAACAAAGAACAAATTAAAAAAAATCCTAAAGAGTTTCTTATTTTTTGTAAACGCATGCTCCCAAGATGGATAAATGGCATTCCAGATAGTGAATGTATTGCAATTTTTCGAACACTAAATCTTGTTAAGAGTTCAAAACCTATACTTTTAGAAACGGGGTGTGGGGCAAGCACGCTCGCACTTTTTTTGTATGCTGTTTTGAATAAAGGGAAAGTTTTTTCTTGGGATACCAATGGCAGTAAGGGTTCATTTTTACGCTCTGTGATATCAGAGGCAATCTGTCGCCCTTTAGAAATTAATCTTTATGAATATTGGAACTTTATAGGTTTTGATAGTACCAGCGAGCATGCCGGTATACCCCTTATTAAGGAACTCAATTATAAAGCAGACTTCTGCTTTTTTGATTCTTGGCATACACTGGAACATTTAATGAAAGAGTTGAAATGTTTTGAGAATGTGGCGAACGAAGAATTTATTGTTGCCCTAGATGATGCTTATTATACTAAACGGTCGAACAATTATGCGTACTTAAATATGATAAGAAAAAAGTTAGATTTGCGACCTGTTAAAGAACCAAAATCTAATTTTTGTGATCCTTTTTATTCTGTGGTCCAAAAATATTTAAACAAAAAGTATCAAAGGGTCGAAAAAATAGACGATTCTTATAAAAAGGAATATGGCGATGACTTGTTTTTTAGGTATTTTGAAGCTGACAAGTTAGCAATGGAGTCTTTAGGAATGGAAAAGAAGAGGTCGTTAGAGCATCGTTATGATTGCTGGAAGGTAAATAGTGTTAAACATTTAGATATGAATGGGGTAGATGTGTGCGTTTTGTGTGGATCTGGAGATGTTCACACCATTACTGACAAGATGCGCCATGAAAAAATAGGAACAGTTGTTCGTTGCGTTAAATGTGACTTGGCTAGGTTGATGGGGGCACAGAAGTATGAAGAGAAGTTAGATGGGTTTTATGAGGAACAATATGCGCTGCATTATTTTCTAGGAGTTAAAAGCGATGCCAGTACACTGCATAAGACTTTTCTACCTGTTCAAAAGGACCGAGTTAAAAAATTAGCCCCGTACTTGCATAAAACTGACAAAGTTCTTGAGGTGGGAAGTGGGACTGGATATTTTCTCGAGACTATCCGTAATAAGGTTACCGAGGTTCAAGGTATTGAACTCAATAAAAACCATGCTGCTTATGCTTCTGAGGTCCTGGGCATTCCTACTATCAATAAGGCACACGGGAACTCTGATTTACCACTTGCATATTATGACCACCTATGTTTATTCCAAGTACTAGAGCATGCTACCAACCCCATTAAGCTTATCAGAGAATTAAAGCCGTTTCTTAAAACGGGAGGTCATTTACATATTGAAGTCCCAAACCTGCTAGACCCCATGGTTTCATTTTACGATGTGGAAGCTTACCGTAATTTTTTCTATCAAATTCCTCATCTGTATTACTTCACACCCGAGACATTAGCTAAAATATGTAGCAAAGTTACAGGTCTAAAGCCCATTAAGATATTTGGTTTTCAACAAACAAGCTTGATCAACCATTTAAACTGGGCCTTTTGGGGGAAACCACAAAAAAGCCGTTGGGATTGCATTCAGCCCGTATTACCGGAGGATTTCCTTGGCTCAGATATTTCCGAGGAAACAAAAACTACATTAAACGAAATATTGCTCGATGTTGATCAGCGTTATAAAGAATTTTTGGAGAGTAATAATTTTTCAGACAATTTGTTTGCGACATTTGTCGTTGAGTAGCTCTCATCTTCAGGAGACCCTAAAAATTAATCATGGGCTAAATTTTAAAAACCTGAGAAAAATTCATACTCTAAAAAATAAACAATTGCTTCCTAAGGTTGATTTTATGGGAGCACCCATCAGAATAGGAATCCTATAAAGCTTTCTAATGATCTTACTGAAAAATTTTAATGTGTCGATAGGATGCCTGGAAGTATGATTAGCATATGAAATCATTATGAAAATTATTGTTGGAATTCCAGCGCGCATGGGTTCAACTCGTTTTCCCGGCAAACCATTATGTGATATTTTAGGTAAGCCGATGATCGAGCACTGCTACCGAAGGTGCGCGCTTAGCAAATATGCAACGAGTCTTTTTGTTGCGGCATGTGATCGTGAAATACAGCAAGTGGTTGAGCAGTTTGGCGGCTCAGTGATTATGACGGACCTAGATATAAAGAGGCCCGGCCTTCGAGTTGCTGCTGCGGCTGAAACGTTAGCCTTGGATGCCGATGATATTGTTGTAGTGGTTCAAGGGGACGAGCCTTTGGTGCATCCCGATATGATTGATTTGGCAGTCCAGCCTTTGCTTGATGAGCCAGATATTTTTGTCTCCAATCTATGTGCGAAACTAAATGAAAACGAGTGGAATGATCCAGGTGAAATAAAGGTGGTTTGTGATCTAAAGATGAATGCTATGTATATGTCGCGTGCTCCGGTTCCATCGATTGATCATGAAGAGAAGCGGGCTAGTTGGTGGAAGCAGGTATGTATTATGCCTTTCCGGTGGCATTTTATGCAGCGTTTCAATAATGAACTGGAAACTACTCCGCTGGAGCTTCAGGAGTCTATTGAAATGATACGAGCTTTACAGCATGGCTTTAAAGTGCGAATGGTCCCCTCTTCGTTTTCTTCTAAATCCGTAGATACTGAAAACGATCGAAAGAAAGTTGAAGAATTAATGCAAATAGATCCAATCTACGAAAAATATAAGGATTTGTGATGAAATATGCTATCAAGAAAAAAATGAAGGCGGGTAAAACGGTGTTTGGAACTTGGTGTATGCTTCCTTCCAGTTTTGTTGTGGATGTGATTGCTGGTACTGGATTGGACTTTGTTGTTCTAGACATGGAGCATGGCACGTTGAGTTGGGAAACAGCAGAAGAAATGGTGCGTGCGGCTCAATTGCACGAGTGCCAACCGATTATCAGGGTCGGTGATGACCAAGAAAATACCATATTGCATGCTTTAGAAACAGGTTGTGAAGCTATTTTGGTGCCTCATGTTTCTACTGCAAAGTCTGCGACAGGAATTGTAAATGCTTCACGATATGCTCCAAAAGGCTCACGAGGTCTCTCGCCTTACACAAGAAACCATGGGTACACTCACGTGGGTTTGGCTGAAAGCATGGCACGGCATAGTGACGAGACGCTTGTGGGAATCCTTGTTGAGGGGAAGGAAGGAATTGAAAATTTACCTGAAATTGCTCAGGTTGAGGGCTTAGATCTCATTTATTTAGGTATGTATGATATTTCTCAGTCAGTTGGTTTGCCCGGGGAACTAGAACATCCAAAAGTTTTAGAACAATTAGAGAAGTGTCTCGAAACTATTCAAAAATCCAGAAAATTTTCCGGGGTATTTTCCAGAGATCTGGGGTATTGCTCTAAATTTAGGGATATGGGATTTGATTTTGTTGCGTATATTGCAGACAGTCATGCATTGACTGCTTATTACTCCTCATGTGTCCAAGAGTTTCATAAGTAAATATTTTTTCTTCATTAAATGGACCAACCTTAATTTAATTATTAAATAAGTTTTTTATTAAAAAATATTGAATAAAATAATTTACATTAGTGGTACCCCTATATCAAAAATATCGGGAAAAAGACATTGCCCGGAATGGTATTGTGAAAATGGTTTCGATGTTGAATTTTGGGATTTAACAGAACTCTATTACAAACCAGGTACGCTAGAAAAATATTTTACCCCTCATTCGAACTTCAAATATGAATTTCCAACTCCCAGGGAATTTAAAAGTAAACGGGAAGTAAAAATTGCTTTAAGCAAAATAGGGAAAGGTGTTATTTTCGCAAATATAGATTACAACATGCAAAATGATTATTGGTTAAGGAGATTGTTTAAAATTTATAATATCTTATATTTTGTAGGGCCCATAAGAACAACGGATGAATGTGATAGGCCCGCATTTGGGACTCGTATATCAGAGCTAACGTTTTCGTTTTCAGAATTAAAATTGTTATGCTTGAGAATATATCGAACGATAATTTATAAAGTAAAAATAGCTATATATAAAAATACGAATTTTTATAAAAAACCTGAATTTGTGGTTGGGTCTGGCAAGTTGGGAAGAGCTGAGTGGATTAAGGCCATGAAACCCAAAGATTATCTAAGCGTTCCCTCAGTGGATGTTGCATGGAGTAGCTCGCCCAATATCATTGGACAAAAATATTGTGTGTATGTAGATGAGACGGTTATATATAATGCCGATGGCATGATCGGCGTAGCTGGACGTTTTGTTAATTCCACGTCCAGTGATTTTGAAACCTATTTAAGTAATATATGTCGGATGTTTGATGAGGTCGAAAAGCAAGAGAAATGCAGAGTAGTTATTGCGGCGTCCGGTAAGTATAGATACAAGGATGATAAAATTTTTGGTGGTAGAAAAATTATTTACGAATCTACCAACCAACTAATTCAAAATGCCTGTCTAGTCCTTGGGCATAACTCGTCAGGCCTTTTTCAGGCCATTATAGATAAAAAAAGAATGCTGCTATTTACAGAATCAACTTTCTTAGAATTAAAAAATATCCGTATCAAGAGGACTGCTGATTTTTTAAAATTGAAGTTGCTGAAGGCCGAAGACTTTAAAGCAAGCATGCTGGAATTAAGTCAAATCGATGGGGATCATTTTGATAAATTAACGGAGCTTTATTTCCTGGAGGAAGGAGTATCAGGTGACACCAAGTCACTGATTAAGGAAAAAATATTGGAAGTCATAAACTAAATGATCTTAGCTAGTTGGGTATTATGAAGAACATTTGCAACTAGTCGGGATTTATAATGTTGGTTAAATCGTTTTGGGGATGGTTTGCCGCCTTACATCAGGTTCTCGGCTAGTAGAGAAATCGATTAGACCTACAGAATATGATTTAAAAGGCCCATATCAAATGGAATAGTTAACCCATTGAGGCTCGTAATTTTATTCGTTATTACCCATTCCACAAAACTTCCAATATCATCCGGGTTTGCGACTCTACCAGTCGGCAAACCTTTCACAAACTCATTAATATTAGAATTGGAGTCATCTAATAATTGTTGCAATCTCGGAGTCATCGTTGGACCAGGAGCTATATTTATAAAACTTATGTTTTTTTCCATGAAAATTTTGCTCAAGGACTTTAAAACTGATACCAATGCAATACGATAAGAATTAGATAATATTAATGACGAATTTGGTTCTTTAATATTTAGCGAAGAAATCAAAAAAACATACCCATTATCATTAATCTTAATACCCTGCAAAATTCTTACAAAAGATAAAAATAACTGATTATGATAACGCAACCATTCTTCCTCAGTAATTTCACTGAATTCTTTCGCTGGTGGACCTCCAGTATTCATTATTAAAATATCTGTGGAAGAGTGTTTGGTAATAAATTTCTTAACGGAAACCATTGATGAGGTATCAAGTGATTTCCTGCCAGTAACAACTAATTCCTCTACAGATCCCTCTAAGTATTTGGCTATAGATGCGCCAATACCGCTAGTTCCAGCTATTACGATACCTTTTTTCATTTTTTTTCAACCCAATCTGGTGTCAATATTGCGTCTTTATGAGACGAACCCATAACTTTAGTAGAATGACGTACTTTCAAACATGTTTCTGCCACCTCACTCAAATGAAATCCATGTTTGCCGTCTGGGGCATCATTGGAATGTTTCACATAAAAGAACACATCGCTTGGATGCAAGGAAGCAGCAATAAATAAAACCTCTTTAAAATCTGAATGCAACCCGAAGGCCATTTCTATACCATAGCGATCTCTAAGATGAAGCATTGAGGCAAGACGAACATTATTCACATCAGAACTTAAACTTGTATGAATAAATACAACGTCTTTCCAAGTTTTGCTGCACTGAACAATTTCTTCAGTACTTGAAATCCCTGTCGATACATAAATTTTACTACTAACCCGTTTAAGTTTTTGGAGCAATGATTGATTGCCGATATCCCAGCTTAAAGTCTTCCAGAAGTCAACCCCAATAGGTTGTAAATCATCTATGATTCCTGCATCAGCGATAGCAACACCAAATAATTTTCCAGCACGTCTAACTTTTTCTGAAGCCGTACGGTAAAAACTCAATGGAAGCTTTTTTTTGTGTGGGGCAGTAGAATCATAAAAAACCTCTTCCCTTATTTGAAAGGTTATCCCATCAATTTCAGGTTCATCTATCAGAGAGTCTAGCATCTCCAAAGCTATTTCAGTAGATCCTAAATGATTAAGTCCGATTTCAGTAATAATATTCATGATCGTATTAAATCGTAGCTATCCGTTACCAATAATACTTTAATCAATCTGTTTTTAAAGATCCCTAAAATGAGCAACTAATGTTTCTTATTTGTTGAATAAATTAGATTAACCAGTTTTAGATCATTAAAATCATCTACATCAACAGAATTAAGTACGCTCATTATATAAGCAACTATTTTACCACCCAATCGTTGCCCATACTTTCTAATTACCGCAGGCTTAAAAACATATAACGCGCCGTTCTCGACATGATCTTGAGGGGCATCTTGCGTCCTAGGCCTATCCATGTAATTATAATTTAATGGATAGGCTATATCATTTTCTATTCTCCAGGTGAATGCATGTGCGGCAGAAACAGAAAGCAATGAGTCTGCTGATTCATTGATAAACAAATTAATGGCAGCATCTATATCATTTGCGGTCCTCAGAGGAGAAGTCGGCTGTAAAAATACAATTATGTCAGGCTCGTAATTTTCAGTCTTAACTAAATAATCAAGCACATGAATTAATGCTGCATCTGGCATTATGATGTCCCCACTTAATTCAGGTGGACGGATAATCACTTCAGATCCTGCGTCATTTGAGACAGAAATAATTTCCTGGTCGTCAGTAGAAACTATGCATCTCTGGACCAGCTTTGAATCATTAGCAGCATTGATTGAATGGACTATCAATGGTTTTCCGCCTAGGGGTTGTAAGTTTTTTCGAGGCAGTCTTTTGGATCCACCACGGGCGGGTATTATAGCTATTATCTTCATTACAAATTAGAGTACAATAAATTAACTTTTTCAGTATAATATGCCTTTCGGGTGCATGTTTCCACATAATATATTGGATTATGCAATATACTGCTATAAAATTTCCGCATAACTAAGTCCTAACACCAAACTTAAATTCTTGAAGTAGCTTAATGAAACTTGTTTTTCTCATTTCACTAGCATCTATAATTTCAGTAGGAATGCTTACTGGAATAATAAAATACTACTGCGAATCTTGGGGGATGATTGATATCCCAAATGAGCGTAGCTCGCATTCTCTCCCTACCCCAACTGGTGGTGGAGTTTCTGTGGTGTTGCTATTTACGTTAATTAGTCTGGCTTTGGATTATAGCAAGATCATTCAATTTGATAACCTGACCATTCTATTATTACCAAGCATCATGGTTGCGATGATCGGATTTATTGATGACCTAAATCATGTCCCAGCTTTTTGGAGATTGCTCGTCCATTTCCTTAGTGCAATTTTGTTTTTGAATTCGTTAGGAGGTTTTCCGCCTTTAGATATAGGTGGTCTAACTATTGATTTAGGTTGGTTCGGTTATGTTTTTGGTTCTCTTTACTTAGTTTGGTTGCTCAATTTATATAATTTTATGGATGGAATTGATGGCATCTCCAGCATTGGAGCCATTACAGTTTGTGTCAGTATAATCTTCATCATGATACAACAAAATATACCTCTAAAGCATTGGGTTGTACCTCTTTTGCTGGCTTCCACGGTTGGTGGTTTCTTGTTTTGGAATTTTCCTGTAGCCAAAATATTTATGGGAGATGGATGTAGTGGCTTTCTGGGCTTTACAATAGGTTTGTTTTCCATTCAAGCAGCTCAGGTTATGCCTCAAATGTTCTGGGTTTGTATAGTTTTATTAGCAGTTTTTATTGTCGATGCTACTTATACGCTAATGCGACGTATCATAACGGGTCAAAAATTTTATAAGGCGCACAATGAACATGCCTTTCAAATAGCTTCACGCCGGCACTCTCATGTAAAGGTTTCATTAATAGTAGGATTAATTAATATAGTTTGGTTATTACCAATAGCCTATATGATAAGCACAAAAAACATAAATGCTTTGGTTGGGGTAATTATTGCTTATCTACCTTTAATTGGATTAGAAATATTTATCAAAAATGAAAAAAAATAACATTACTGATTTACCCAAATCTCCAAAAATTGTTGTCACTTCTCTTTCATTTGCAAAATCCAAATTTCTTCGACAAGAATTAAATAAAAAATTTTCCAACTGTTTTTTTAATGAAACCGGTAGGCATTTAACAAAAGTAGAACTGATTGAGGTTTTAAAAGATGCCGATGCGGCAATTATTGGTCTCGATAAGATTGATGAATCTATACTTGGGAAGGCTTCTCGTCTGCAGATAATATCCAAGTATGGAGTAGGCTTGGATAACATAGATCAAGGGCTGCTGGCCAAATACAAAATAAGGCTCGGGTGGGAAGGAGGCGTTAATCGTAGGTCTGTGGCTGAAGTTACCCTCTGCTTCATGTTGGGTCTTTGCAGGAATATTTTTAATTCAGGTTTTAGCCTCAAGCAAATGCTTTGGAATAAAAATGGAGGAGCTCAAATTACAGGAAAAACAGTAGGAATTATTGGGTGCGGTAATATTGGATCCGATGTGATTCAGTTGCTTTCTCCATTTAGGTGCAATATCTTGGTTCATGATATTATTGATAAATCAGAGTTTTGCCAAAAACAAAAAGTGAAGGAAACGGACTTGGTCAATTTGATTTCCACGTCCGACATCATCTCGCTTCATGTCCCTTTAACTCCTCAGACTAAGGGAATGGTTGATAAATCTTTTATTAGCCGTATGAAATCGACGGCCTATTTAATAAATACCAGCAGGGGCGATGTTGTTGATCAGGCAGCCCTAAAGAATGCTTTAATTAATGGAGATATTGCTGGTGCGGCTTTAGATGTGTTTGAGGAGGAACCTCCAAAAGATAAAGAATTTCTGTCTCTACCTAATTTAATGGTAACCCCTCATATGGCTGGAAACTCCAAGGAGGCAATAATGGCTATGGGTCAATCAGCTATAAATCATTTGATTGATTTTTATAAGTAAGCCTATCTAGGTTTTAAATTCAAAAGGAAAAAATTTAGAGCAAAAAAGAATATGTAGACTGTTATTTTTCATATTCATAGGCCGAAAAAATGCCCAATGCTCTTAAGATATTCAATAAAAATACCTTTTTGACCCGTTCGTAGCTTCCACCATCCCTGAACAGGAACAAGAGGGTCCACGGCAGGATAGACCAAAAACTTCATACTGTACCCTAAATGAGATATAGCATTTTCAAAGTTTATTTTTGAGCGCCTAGTGTGATATGCAGATGTTACAAGAATGAAGCTTTTTATTTTGTGTTTTTTTAAGAGCTCTATATTGGCAATGCTTTCCCCTCGAGTACTGACTTCCATATCAGGTATTGATGCAATTATTTTTTCCTCAGGAACCCCTAATTTTAAGGCATAATTTTTCATCAATGTGCTAGAAAATGTTTCTGGATAAACTTGATACCCACTAAAAACCAATTTATCACCGAACCCTTTATGAAAGAGTTGCGCTGCCACTAAAATTCTGTTTCCAGTTGCAGAACCAGATAAAACTACTATAGCCTCAGATTTAGCCAAAGGATCTTTGTAGACCAGGTTCCGGGAAAGAGCATTTAGCAGGGAATCCGAGAAAACAATGCCAGCAATGACCGTTAATCCAAAGAGGAAAAGGATACTGAAAAAAAAATTTTTTATGTGCATCAATGGCGGATTCAACTCGTAAGCGCAACAATTAGTAAAGTTTTATTTTTTAAGGAGTAACTCAATAGGTTGTTTTAAATTCAAGTGATTTTAGATCATTGAGTTGATGGACATTATATCACTTTTTAAGCTAGAACCCTCACCTTCACAAGTGCTATCGTCTCTGGTCCTGAAGGTCTATGTCCCAGTGAACTTATACAAAAGTAATTTTTGATTACATCCTTAGAGTTTCGATTAATCTCGCTCACATTTTTTTTTACATAGTAAATGGATCAGATTTTGGGGACCAGGCCACCGTCTTCGACTATTATTAAGATGGGCCGTATCTCCCCTATTGACAAAAACAAATAAGCCATTTAGAATTATATGGTTACCTTGCATATAACAAATTCCAAATACGCTTATGGCAAGCTACGCTATATTCTTTCTTAACAGATAACCAGCTTCAATTGAAAGTCTCTTCAAAGTGCCAAAAATGACTAAATTAGAAAATCTTAATATGAGTGGACAATGAAAGATTACGAGAGTACCAGTCAACCCCAACAGCCTTACCTCAAAGACGATGAAATTGACCTAGGGGCAATGGTAAGTAAACTATGGAAAGCTCGTACAATTTGGCTAATAGCAGTATTGAGTGTTTCAATTCTCTTCTGGGGCTGGTGGTGGACAAAACAAGTAAACCATATTACACCTTTAGTTTACTCTTTGCCCATCCAATTAAGCTTCAAAGGAATTGAGAACCATACTTATCCAAATGGCAACCCATTTAAACAATCTGATTTAATAACACCAGACATTATTAAGAGGGCGAGCAAAAATCTTAATTTGGAGGAATATGGGGTGACAATAGATGACTTGCTCCTATCGATCCGAATATATCCAATGCAAGGCTATTTATCTCTTGAAAAAAGGCTAGATACGATTAAGAAAAAATATTTAAAACTGAGGACAAAATTTGACCCCAGACTTAAAAAAGGAACCCCTCCTCAAGAATTACAGATGATAAAACAAGAGATGGAGAGGCAAAGACTGATTGAAAATGACGAAATCGAGCGAGCATCTTTAGTGGAAATGGAGCGAGCATATTTAACCGGAACGGTAATTACCCTTACAACAAAAGAAACAAGGGTACCCGAAAAAACACTTAAAAATCTCCTTCTTGACATCCCTAAAGTATGGGCAAACGAGGCAATTAATTATAAGCGAGTGTTAAATGTGCCTTATGAATATCCAAGTATTTATAAAGCAGACAAGGATGTTTTGAGCAGGCTTGACTATTTAGTAGGCATAGAATTTTTGCGTAAAAAGATAAATTGGTGTTTGGAAAACCTTAAAAAAATAAGAGATTCGCATGGATTAAAGGCAGTAGATTTAGAAACAGCAATGACCGCAACAAGTTTTATTAGTCAATTGGATAATCTTTTAGAATTTAGAGTAGATCCTTTGCGCTCATTTGTTGTAGCAAGCCAAGTCAGTAAAGATCCAGTCGAAAGTACACAACATTTTAAAATTAAAATAAAGGTCTTGGAAGAAAGAAGAAAAAAATTAATGGACGAAGCGAAGGTGGTTGGAAGCATATATCAAGAGTACATGCGTTCTAAAGCATTAAGCGCTAGTTCAAAAAGTGAAAAAGTAATGGGCGAATTCCCTGTTATTCAAAGCGGACAAGCAATGGGGGATTTGTTCATTGAAAAAATTTTCAAAATAGCTGAAAAGCCTTCTGACATCGAATATCAGCAAAGTCTTTTATCGGAGGCAAAGTTGTTTAAATTGAAGGCAGCCAAGATTAGTTCAAAGCTTATAAATGCAAGAATTGCCCTAGATTCACTAGAGGAACAAAGTAATAATTCAATAAATTCTGCTAAAAACAGAGCCCAAAAAGAAATTGAAGCTATATTTAGTGAAGCATATAAAATAAGTCAAGCCAGCCAAAGAATTTTAGCAGAGGTGAATTCTAATAGCTTTAATGCCTTGTACAATATTATCAGTTCCCCTTCGGTTTCTGGTGGAGAGGTAATCCCTATTACTAAAAAAGAGAAACTCATATACATATTACTACTGGCAGCAACAACTATCGTCGTGATTTTAACAGCAATAATTAAAACACCAAGAAACCAGACAAATGGTGTGCGCTAGCAAATTTTTACATGTTGAAGTGTTTCGTAAAGCTAGGTAAGTGGTATATAGCAGAGAAGTCAAAATAATTCAAACCACAGAGTGTTCATTAGACTCTATTCGCAGCACCTCGTCCTGTTTGACCTGTAGAGGAACAATTTCATCCAATTCCTTCATTTTTTCCTCTGCATTTTCCGAAATTGCTTGTGACATGGGAATGCCATCCTCTCATAAAACCCTGAACCAGTTATTTTTTCATTAGGGGTATTCGAATATAATATTTCAATAATATCTAGACTAAAAACATATGTTATGATTTTTCGCAAAAGAACGTCATATAATTCCCATAAAAAGGGGGGGAGATTTTTTTCCCATCCAAAATCTTTAACAAGTTTTCTGTATTAAAATATTCTGTATCAAAATAAGGGAATTCAACCTTCTTTATTATAAAACCATAGTCCCTCAAGAATCTATGCATTGAGTCAGAACTGAAAAGCGAAATATGTGTTTTATCATGAAGCATTCTATAATTTTTCCCATACCTACGAGCACAACCCGAATCAAAATCAGGTGTAGCCAAAACCAATACTCCGTTCTTTTTTAACACTCTTTTAATCTCAGAAAGAAATACTTCTGGGTTAACAACATGTTCAATAACATGATGGCAGGTTACAGCGTCAAAAGATTCATCCTCGTATCTTGCATCTTCTAAATTCCCTATAAATATTTCTCCATATTTTGATGCATGTTTCCCAGCAAAACTTGATAACTCAGTACCATGCAACTCCGCATTAATGGCTTTCAATTTATATGAGGCCAACAACGCGCCCAATCCACAGCCGACATCAAGCAAATTACGAGCACTTGTTTCTTTCAAATACTCTGCAATATAATCAAATCTATTTTTATTGTTCTCAAACTCATCTAGTAAATTTCTTTCTTTCCCATCCGGGTCCTTAATAGACCCCCAATATTCTTCTTCGAAATCCCCAGATCTACTCGGAATTTTAAAATAGTACTCACCTGTATTATATAAGTTTCTAACACCTAAATTTATATTCTCAGGAAGCTCGGTCATACTAAGTTATTCAAATTTTTTAAAATAGTAATGTTTGAAGCACCTTAAAGAATCAGTATTTTTTTACAGGTTTAGCAAAGTTGGAGCATAAAATACCAACAACAATTCGCAGCGTTTGGACTCTAATTTTAATTTTTAGCTTATGAAATGACCCTTGTAGGAAGTAGATCTAACTTACCCATTCCAGGATATATGCTCCCTTAGTTTTTTGGAAATGGGAACTTCACCTTCTATTATTCTCTTTTCACCATCGCCCAACGCTGTTTCAATTTTTCTGATAGCTCCAACAAGCTCACGTAATCCATTAAGCTGAACCGAGGCGGACTGATCAGATCCATACATCGACCGGTCCAGGGTGATGTGTCTTTCCAGAGAAGTAATTTCAAGAGCAGCTGCAGCATGGGAAATAGCTAAGCCTGCCTCATGTCCACTATAACCAACATCACACTTATAACGGTTGCGGAGCATAGGAATGCATTTCAAATTTGCATCTTCAACTTTCATGGGATATGTGGAAACAGTGTGCATTAATTCAAAAGGGCAGTTAGCGGCTCTAAATATTTCCACTGCATTTTGAATATTTTCATGAGTACTCATACCAGTAGAAATGAAAGTGTGCTTCCCCTCCTTGGCCACCACTCTTAACAAATCATCGTAAACAATCATGGCTGAAGCAATCTTATTATGGTTGGAATTAAACTGGCTTAAAAACTCCTGACTATTTAAATCCCAAGCAGAAGCAAACCATTCAATCCCCTTTTCCTTGCAGTACCTGTCCACCTCTTGGTATTCTTCAAAGCCAAACTCAAGACCCTGTTTTTGCTCCCGCTGTGTTGACCCCCAAGGGCTCTCCCTAGATGAATTTAAAAATTCTTGAGTATATACCTTGTCAATATCTCGTTTTTGAAACTTGACGGCATCACACCCCGCATCCTTCGCGCCATCAATAAGTTGTTTACAGATCTCCATATCCCCATTATGGTTAATCCCTATTTCTGCAACGATAAAAATTTCTTTTTTCATTTTGCCTTCTTATCTAAAGTTTTAACAATATCTATACTAAATACATCTTCTATTAATTCTCTGGCAACACCTTCGCCACCTTTGGTTCTTAAAACTATAGTTGCCTTGTCCTTTATTCGCACATGGCTGTCTGCTGGGCATGCCGAATAGCCACACATTGTCAAGGCCTGGAAATCATTTAAATCATTACCTACGTATAATAACCGTTCGAGGCTATAATTATTTTTATTCGTAAGGCTTCTAAGGGTATCAGCCTTATTTTTTATACCCTGCAGTACAGGCACCATAAGTTTTTGCCCTCTTTTTGAAACAACGGGATTCTTCTCTGTTGATAATATATAAGTTGGCTTACCTAAAATCCTTAGAACATCAAAAGCTAACCCATCACCCCTACTACAAACAACCGATTCTGTACCGTGTTGATCAAGATAAACCCGGTTATCTGTCAGCACCCCATCAAAGTCAAAGACTACCGCATCTATATTTTTTAAATTTATCTTTTCCTTAGTCAATATAACTACCAAAAACTATTTTATAATAGTTAATTTCCCATCTAAGAGCAGGTATGACTTTTACAAAAATCTATTTCTATAAATTGGAAAATTTTTATTATTTATTTTAGGTAACTGTAGGGAAATATTTAGGCAATTTGGCAGGATCTACACTTACACCTCTTTTTTTAACTACTACAGGAATATCTTCACTTACCAGCGCATCTTTGTAAATCAAGTTTGCCAGTTCAATCGCCCTGTCTTCACCAAACTCTTTAAGGGTAAATGTTTCACCAGACTTTTGATAGGATTTTAAAAACTCTGCAACATCATCTTCAATTTCTATTGTATTAGCCCAACGAATGTTTAAAAGATGAAACCCATCTTCCTTTCTAAACCTTATCCGGTCAGGCACACTTATCCTCGCTCCATTTTTTATGCTTTCAATAACTTTGGGGTCCTGGATGTGCTTAAACGGCTTTACAATAAATTCTTTCCCCATAAACAAAGGATCTTTCCCATCCATTTTCCCGGTAGCGGCAAAAGCATCCATCCGACACCCTGTCTGACAAACATCAATATAATCACACCCCTTACAACCTTCGTAGTAATAGCTCTTATCCCGCCAGGGCAAGGTTGCTGCAAAGGCTTTTTTTAGACCTATATCAAAGACATTGCCATATTCCTTATCCTCCATAACACAACCATGTGTCTGTCCAGATGAATTAATATTAAAGCGATGGCTCGATTGGGTCGGGCATCCCCTACCAACAAAATCAGCATATTTTTCTAAATCTCCCAATAGACATAGCGGATAACTTATTAGAGTACCAACCGCCATACCCGTATCTTCTTTCAAACGTAACAATTCATCCAAACCAAAAAGCGAAACTTCTTTATTTATGCGATGCTCTTGATCATCGTCCCGATCATACGCTGGGGGAACAACGCGATGAGCAATAAATTGCTGAACACCTAATTCATGAAGAAGCTTTCCTGATTTATAAATTGTGTCCTTATTGTTATTAGTACAGATTGTATTAACACTTACACGCATTCCATTTTCAATCGCAATCTTAATACCTTCTAATACTTGTTGATGCGAACCCTCGGTAGCCGTTATATAATCAGTTTCCTCTGGGTCTAACGCATACCAAGAAGCCAAAATATGATCTAAACCCGCATCTTGCAAACGTTTAATTTTTTCGGCAGTTACCATAGTAATATTACTATTACAGCTTACTGACAACCCCTCATCTACAAGTCGCTTAATTCCATATTCCAAAAGATTAAATTTCGCAAAAGGCTCTCCACCTGAAAGAATTACATGAAAAACACCAGAAGCTACAAATTCATCAATAAGATAATCCATCTTTTCTTTTGTTAGTGAATTCGAGCCAGCAGATTCCTCCCGCCAAGGGTTATAGCAATGCCGACATTTTATATTGCAAGCTTCGGTAATCTCCAAATTGATACAAGTCGGGGCCGAATAAATACGCTCTTTTTTAATTAGTTGGTTTTCAGCTAGCATTCTATTAAATCCCAATCTTTCCAATAAAAAGGTTTTATCCATTGCCCCTTTTTAGGGTATGTACAATCCTGGCAAATATTTGGCAATAAATCCTTATTTTTATTAATAAAAGCCGACCGATAGTTTTCCTGAACATTACCCTGCCAAACCTGCTCTATGGACTGGTGGTTCAAATCCCCCGTCAAAACTGTGCCATCTGTGTCAACACAACAAATTCTACTTGAACCGTCACATTAGATAGCCAATTGACTAAAGGGAAAATAGCAACTAAACATCCCATTTTGATTTTCTAATTCAGGAATTCTTTCATCGTCAATTTGCCCCGCCCAATTATGCATCTTAGAAACTAAAACCTTATCGGCTTTTCTTTTCCAATATTTTCTAAATTGTTCCACCTCGCCTACTATTGAGTTGGGGTATATTTTTCGGCCAAACCTTTAAAAAACCCATTGTTTGCAAACTCAAAAATACTATGTCTTATCTTAAAGTAATACTCAAGCTAATGATATTTAGCTATATTCACCAACTATTTTATTCTTTCTTCCCGCCAATTGTAAGAGCGCGGTTTTAGTGAGTGGTTTTAATCTTTTTCTGCACTCGCCAAGCTCGCAGCATTTTCTTTCACGGGACTTGTATTCAACGGACCTGTAATAGCAAGGTTTTGCTTATACATATCACCTAGAGAACTACGCTGAAAAGGTTCTTCAGAAAATGCACCCACATTATCTCCTCGAACAGTAGTTCGTCTTCTTCTTTTAATCAAGTAGTTTCTCAAACGTCGCCTTATATTTATTGGTATTGCAACCAGCTTTTCTTCAAACCTGAATTTGTAAAACTGATGCTTCAATCTAAAAATTGCTAGTGACTGAAAAAACTTATGCGCAAACCTTATAAAAATATTCTTTTCACCTGCCTTCTTAATATTTTGCCAGGTATTCATGGTACTTAGGGCGCAGTCGATATAAAAATTACTACAACTTTCAATCATGTCCACATGCTCTTTTTCCATCCAATTGGTATTTACATTTAACTGAGTGTATCGTCCCCAGTCCTCCAAATTATCCGGAATGTTTACAATGTCCTTATGTTTTTCATATAACTCTGTTCCTGGGTATGGAGCATAGGTGCATAAAATAACTCTTGTCTCGTCATCAATCTGCCTTAACTCGTCTATTAAGGTTAAAGTGGCCGAAAATTCCTCTTTATACACCTCTGGAAAACCTGTCATAAATGAGTAAATAATGTTTATTCCTGACTTTTTACATTTCCTTGCTGCCTCACGAATATCCTCTGCTCCAATATCCTTTCTTACTAGGTCCAGTGTGCTATCATCACCCGATTCTGCACCAACAAGAAATGTGGTGCCACCAGCCTTTTTAATTAAATCCAACTCTTCTTGCGTGTACTTATTAATTTGGTCAATTCGAATATCGGCGTACCAAACTAAGTCAATTTTTTCTTCTAGCAACCTTTCGCAGAGCTCAAGCACTCTCTTTGAATTCACAAAAAAGTTATTGTCAAAAAACATTATTCCGCCAATGTCATACTGACTAAGCATTTTTATGTCATCTAAAACCCTCTCCGCTGGCCACGCTGTCCATGTTCTATTATATAAGGCAATATCCGAACAAAACGAGCAAACAAAAGGACACCCCTGACTGGTTACATAAATTATTCCTCTTTTTTTCAAACCAATGGACTCCATCGGAATTACATACTTACCAATGTCTACCAAATGCCAAGGGTACTGTGGAAATTCATTTATATTAACCGGTTTGTCCATAGGGTTATCGATCAGTTCGCCATTTACCTTCATCGCAAGACCAGGAATACCTTCCGGAGAACTACCATCTAACAAACTTTCAACCAACATTTTAAATGGGATTTCTCCTTGCCCTTTCACAATAAAATCAGCATGAGGGTCTTCTAAAGTCCCACCAGGCATAATAGTTGGATGCGTCCCACCCCATACCACAGGAACATCTGGGGCCATCCTTTTAAATGCTTTAGCAAAATTTAGCGCATCAAACAGCGGGGGGCCTGTTATTGCGGTTACCCCTGCTAATAATAAATTTTTATCGGAATATTTGCTTAACTCAGAATCCAGATCATCTATTAAAGCCCCTTCTAATATCTTTATATCAACTTTCTCTGGATCAATAACGGCAGATATGGCGAGCAACGACAGAGGCAAAGAATTAATTTCCCCAACCTCATCTTTTTTTGGATTATATAAAATAATTAATGGCTTATTCATAACTCGATTTTCCAATCTCTCTCATTTTAGAAAAAATGCATTATGCTTAAAAACCAAACATGTTAATGATTTTCATTATCATAATAAAGGCGCCCCAAATTCAATTTATACGTATAACTCTATGCTTTGGTAGCAGTATGCACTGTTTTAACCTTGTGGTTTTTCTCACCGATAAAAGCAAGAGGAGCAAAAAAAAAAAAAGAATATACTAACATGTTTTAAAAAGTTTATCTATATCTTTACTCAATTTTTGATAAGTAGCAGAAAAACTTGATTTTTTTCAGAGGTTACTAGCGAAAGACTTATCCTGCTACTAGCAGATTTAATACTTCGATGAGTTCCCTCTTATACCAAAAACCTTTCGAATTCTATTATTATCCCAGAGAATTCTGTGATCCAAACAAATTGCATATAATAATATAGTTATTCCAGAAAAAATAAACCTATTTTTTATCAGCTCAAATCCGTACTTTAGTTTATTTGTAGCAATACGTCTTCTATTTAACCTCTTGGATTTGGAACTTAGGTCTAAAACCTTGCCCGCAACTTCCGATAATTCCAGTTTCTCTTTTGCTACAATCAAACTATATTCTCCTGAACGAGTCATGCTCGATTTTAGAACCCGAAGTTGACATAAATATTCATCTAGAATGGAAAAATTACCTTTTCTGGCCAATCTCAAGAATAGAGCAAAGTCTTGGCCGTACTTAAACTCTTCTGGGTAACCACCAATGTCTAAGGCAGCTTGATAACGAAACATAACTGATGAATGAATAATTGGATTCATCCACCCAAGGCATTCGTAAATTTCATTGGAGTCAGTGGGGGGTTCCCATGTATCAAAACGCTGGCTATCCGTGTCGATATATTCGGCCCATGATGATACTAACAAGATACCAGGATTATCATCCAGCACCTTAACCTCTTTTTCAAAGCGTCTTGGATGAGCGATGTCATCAGCATCTAAAATAGCAATTAAATCTCCTTCTACTTGTTCAAAAGCATATCTCAATGCATGGGTCCGGCCGATGTTGTCTGGAAAGCTGAATATTTTTATTCTTGGATCATTAAAAGCTTCTAAAACCTTTGAGGAGGAATCTTCAGAACCATTTTCTATCGCAATCAACTCCCAATCGGTAAAGGTCTGAGCTAACAGGCTGTCTATACTCTCCCCTAAATATAGTTCTGCATTATATATTGTCATTAATACAGATATGCGTGGTTTACTGGCCATAAATATTTTTGGTACAGTTAATTACTTTTGTCTATTTTGAATGCTATTTAAAGTTTGATTAATTTCAAAATTAAGATCTCCGGTTATAGAAAAACCTGTCCCCTTCAATTTCATTATTTCGTATCTTAGCTTTTTTATTTCCTCCTCCAGGGAAGGATCAGGACATATAATTTCTGGTAGATAGCCAAGGGTGCGTTCGCAACATGTTGCAACTCTTTGGGCCATTTCTAAAATAGACATAACGTTTTCACCGCCAACATTAAACAAACCATCTTCACACAAAGATTCGGGAAGGTTTAAAAAGTGTACAGTAGCTCGAACCGTATCACTTATAGTTATAAAATCCCTTGTTTGCAAACCATTTGACCGCAGTGTTAGTTTTCTATCATTAACGGCTTGTTGGCAAAGCTCATTAACCAAAAGACTCCAACAATCACTGGCAATATTTGCTGGAGGACCAATTACATTTGAAAGACGAAGAACAATACCCAAAATAAGGCCTTTATCTCGGGTGGCCAAAACAAATTCTTCAGCCATATGATGAGTTTTGGAATAAGGATGAGATGGCCTGGGTAAACTTCTTTCAGAAATATCGCCAATGAGTGGGTTTCCATACACATGAGCTGTGGAAAAATATATAAACCTTTTGACACCTTTCTTTTGGGCGGCCTCTAGGAGTTTGGCAACTCCTAGCCCATTTATAATGAAAGCTCTCTCAGGGTCTTTCAAACATGCATCTGCATTCATTGCAGCCAAATGGATCACAGAGTCCACTCCTTCACATGCATTAACTAGAGATGAAGTATTTTCCATGTCCATCTGAACCATTTCACAATCCGGTAAGAAGTCAGGCTTTTTCATACCTGATCGTCTAGTTCCGATTCTCACCTTCTTATTAGATGCCAGCAGATCAACTGCAATTCTTCCTCCCAGATAACCTAGTCCCCCGGTAATCAAAATCATTTTGTAAGTTGTTCAATTTTGTTGCAGATGTGGTCGGCGAAGGGAAAGGCACAAGTAAAGGCAGGAGAAACTGCATTGAGAACATGAATGGATTGATGATCTCCCTCAATAATAAAATCCATCTCAAGAGTATTGTTTTTAATGTTTAATAATTGTGCCCGAATTCCCGGTTTTCCCCAATCTTTAAAGTTTGATATTTTTACGTCTTGCAACAAAGTTGATGCGAGATTCACCAAGTGAGCCCGAGAATATTTTCTAATTTCCCTCCATGCTAGTTGTTTAAAATCAAAGCTGGAGTTAAAGAACAATTTGGCTTGGCATAAAGATAGTTCTAGAAATTCATTTAAGTGAAAATTATTTATTCCGGTATACTGTTCCCGCCAAAAAGCAGGAATAGCTGTTGGACCAATTTTTGACATTCCATTTGCCATAACGGTGAAGTGAACCCCTAGGAAAGGGTTTTTAAGGTCTGGTACTGGATAAATATGCGTTTTTAGATTACCTGGGGGCTCTTTCGAATATAGATATAAGCCTTTAAACGGCAATATACAATAATCATTGGAAAAACCAAACTGCTTGGCTATCTTGTCCGCATAGAGTCCGCCAACATTTATAATATATTTTGATTCGTAATTTCCCTTGGTGGTTTGAACTGCCTGGTCATTCTTTTTTATGAATCGGGTTCCGTGATGAATTTGTATACCAAGATCTAAAACCTCTTGAGACAAGGCTTGCATTACTTTAGATGGATCCACTGAGGAAGTTGTTGGCGAAAATAAGGCTCGATCTAATGTTTTTACTCTAGGTTCTATTTCTTTTGCTTCTTTTTCAGTGATGCTATGGATATTGACGTTATTATTTTTCCCACGTAGAAGGAGCTCATCTAATTTTGGAATGTCCTCGGGTTTTTCCGCTACTACAAGTTTTCCACAGTTGTTAAGAGGAATTTTGTTGGAGTTGCAAAACTCTGTGAGCTGTTGATTGCCTATCCTTGTAAACCTTGCTTTAAAGCTGTCAGTGGTATAGTAAAAACCGGCATGGAGTACACCACTGTTTCGGCCGCTTGCATGAAGCCCACATTTGTCTTCTTTTTCAAGCACAATTATGCGGGATTCTGGGTATCTTTTTTTTAATTCCCTGGCAATTGATAGCCCAATAATTCCGCCACCAATAACTAAAAAATCGGAAATAACCATTAGATTAAACTAAAAAAATAATTTTTAAGGATTGTTGGGATATCGTTTAGAGGATCCTTTAAATTAGCCTCACATTCATTACAGATAAAATTTTTTCTAACTTATCTCCGCAATGGAACACTCATCCCTTTTGGATGGAAAGATTTTCATAAACCAGAAAATAACAAAAAAATAAAATCTCCGCGGCGTCTTGAGCCAGTCGAACTAGCTCTATATCATCATTTTTATTGTATTTCCTTTGACGACATTAGGCGCTTTTATTAACTCTGGCCAAAGAAAGTCCCATCAAAAAATATAGTAGCATGGACACTTCCGAATCATAGATAGAGCTCTCGAAACAACCTCCAACCAAATAGGCCAAAACCGCTGCGGAAGATCCCATTAAAATACCTCTAGAATTAGTTTGGGATTCTTCAGCCGTTATAGTTCGTAAACGCTTAAAGATTTCTATGAAATATGTCATCCAAATTAAAGCCCATGAGCTTAATCCCACAATTCCAGTATCAACCAGGACTTGTAATACATTACTGTGCATCCCTCGGTTTCGCGCAACAAGCCCTGAAGGATCTGGATATTGAGAATATATTGCATCCACACATTTATAGCCACACCCTGTTATTGGATAGTCCTTGAATATTTTCCATCCAACTTTCCAAACGGTTATCCGCGCTTGCAAGGAATTTTGTTCGAAGTTTGTTAGGCTTTGCACTCGATTTACAAGACTCTCATTAGCAAATAAAAGTAGGCTCAGTACAAATAAGGGAAGAACGAGCAAAGATTTCTTATTGAAAAAGAACAACATAAATGCAGCTCCAATAAAAAAACCTAACCAAGCCTGTCTGGTCAAAGTTAATAACAGGCACGTCCAAATTATGCACGCACTCCCTAAGGTCCAATATTCTTTAGGTTTTCGAAACAAAAACCTTCCTAAGGCAACCGAACCGGAAAGCATCAAAACCCCTGCAAAGGTTGCTTCTTTACTCAGGGTTCCTTTAATTCTGCTTTCATTCGGAGCTAAAGGTGTTAATAATCCATGCAAGGCCGCAGCAAGTCCAGCAAGAATAACCAGTCCAACTAGTAAATCCCTTCGCTTTTCTTCCTGAATCGAATTGGCTACCCAAAAGAATATGACAAATTGAAGCAGTTTTTTTAGGAGTGTTGAACTATTTTCCAAGTCAACCGAAGTTATTATCGATAAAACACCGGCCACACAAAAACATAAGATTGCAATACCAACCAACGTACCCCTCATCTCTTTCCACGTCCGAGTCAGATGGACTTTTAACAACCAGGAAAGAGCACCTATTGCGAATGAAATCTGAGTGACACTGATAGAAAACATAGAAAAAGTTACAAACGTAAACAAAGAAAACTGAATGATTCTATCTAAGAATTGGATAGTGGACTTCCTAGTAAGGGAGTTTGCCAACAATATCTTGCCTTATGAAAAATAATTAAACATGGGTATACCGGTCAATAAACCTTTTCAATCTCAGATTCAACAAAATATTTTTGTATGCTCTAAATCTTAAGATGGCTTTCGATTTCACATATATTGTCCTTCAACGTAACAGGAGCACTGGATTTTATATGGTATCCATACTTCTATGGTGTACATTTATTCGTAAGGAGACTTGCAGCATCTTCATCCAGCCACCATTGAAGAAAGCCAGTTTTTGGATTTACATAGAAAGCTGGACATTTTTGAACTAGTAAATTTTTTTCAATAATACCACAAACTATATTTGCCTTATTTCTTCCTGTAACAATAAATACTACCCGCCACGCCTGATTGATGACTGGCATTGTTAAAGTGATACGATCTTGACCCGTTTCAGGATTTTTGGAAACAGCACAAATGTTTTTAGTCTTGAGGGAATGCTTATCTCCGGGGAAAATGGAGGCCGTATGCCCATCTATACCTAAACCAAGAATAATCCAATCAAAACATGGTAAATCTTTTTTCCCATTGCCAAGGAGAGAAAAAATTTCTTTCCCATATCTTTCGGCTTCTAGTTTTGGTTCGCTTTCACCTCGAATCCGATGAATGTTTTGATGAGGGATAGGGATAAATTTAATCAAAATTTCAGAAACCACTCTAAAGTTGCTATCAACATCGTTAGTAGGAACACATCTTTCATCACCCCAAAACAAATGAACCTTCTCCCATGGTATTGTGTCCCTAATCTCTTTTTTTGCGAGTTGCCTAAAAAATTCGAGAGGTGTTTTCCCTCCACAAAGTGCTACAGAAAAATTTCTGCCTTCTAAACTTGCTTTAAAAATGTTTTTTTTCAACTCCAATGCTAGTGATTTTGCCAACTGCAATGAATCGTTGAAAACTTTAACGTCAGCCTTTGCCCTATTTAACACAAGACTTCTCCCGTTAAAAATTCCTGGATAAACATGATATTAAGTAACTTACCTAATTTAAAGGAAGTGGGGGTTTCTCCAGTCAATAACCCGACCCTTTGCTTTCCTAGGTTATCTTTAAAAAGTTAAAAATTTTAATTTTCTTGCAAGCTTAGCTTGATGATCTTTTTATCAAAATGATATTATAGCGTTAATTCATCATATAAGGACGGCGATTATAACAAGAAGAACTTAAAGTCCTTAAATTGAAACCTATTTAGACAATGAAAACAAGGTTAAAACACTAAATGTTAAAGAGTGACGCAAAGGATTTAGTAAATAAATTTCAAATCCTGTTCAACCCATCTGAGCAAAAAAAACTTTTTGTTCTATTTGCAGGAATGCTGTTAATGGGGTTTTTTGAAATGGCAGGAGTTGCTTCTATTCTTCCTTTCATGGCTGTAGTTACCGATCAGCAATCTATTAAACAAAATAAATATTTAAATTTTTTTTATAACGAATTTGGTTTTACGGATAACCAACAATTTCTTATCGCATTAGGAATTTTGGTATTAGTGGTTCTTGCTGTTTCAAATATTTATAATGCTTTTATGCAGTGGTGGAGCACCCGTTATGTTTATATGCAGGGCCACCGTCTTTCAATGCAATTGCTCAAGCATTACCTTTCCCAACCCTATGCCTTTTTTTTGAATCGAAATACTGCAGATATGGGGAAAAATGTATTGTCTGAGGTTGATCGAATAATTGGTGGCGTTATTATGCCAGGAGTTAGGTTAATGGGCAAACTGGTTATGTCAGTTTTTATTTTATCCCTCCTGTTCACGGTAGATCCTTTCCTTGCAACAACAACTTGGCTGGTATTAGGTGGCAGTTACTGGATTATTTTTAGGTCTGTTAATCGTAAATTGAGTTCCATTGGAGTGGCCTCCACGACAGCAACCCTGGGGCGATTTAAAATAGCTCATGAGGCAATGTCTGGTATAAAGGAGCTTAAAGTTAGAGGGACTGAGTTAGAATTTCTTAACCAGTTTGCTTCTCATTCAGAAGCAACTGCTAGGTATAAGGCTCAAAGTTCTTTGATTTCCCTGCTACCCCGTTATGGGCTAGAAACCATAGCTTTTGGTGGGATTGTTACAATAACAATATTTTTAATGGCTAGCGGGTACAATAGTGAAGAGGTAATTCCACTGATTTCCCTTTATGCCCTAGCCGGATATCGGCTCATGCCTGCGCTACAGCAGATCTATCAAGGGGTAACAGCAATTTCCTTTAATCTTCCGGCAATGAATATACTGGTAGCCGATCTGGCTCGTCCAGGCGAAAAAGATTTGAAAGATAAAGCACATATAAAACCTCTCCCTTTCAACCATTCCATAAAGATAGAAAAGCTTAGGTTTAATTATCACAACGTAGATAAACCTACTCTCAGTGATCTTTATATAGAAATAAAAGCCAATACTACTATTGCCTTAGTGGGCTCAACTGGAGCTGGAAAGACAACTTTGGCAGATATTTTATTAGGCCTTTTGTCCCCTCAATCTGGCCAAATATTTGTGGATGAAATCGAAATAACAAACGAAAATTTTTCGTCATGGCAACAAAACCTAGGATATGTTCCTCAAAGCATTTATCTCACCGATGACACTCTCATGAAAAATATTGCTTTTGGTGTTCCAGAAGATGAAATTAATATTGACGGGGTTATTAGGGCTGCAAAATTGGCAGAACTAGATGATTTTATTCAAGCTCTTCCCGATGGATACCAAACATTTGTTGGTGAAAGAGGTGTACGACTAAGCGGAGGCCAACGCCAACGAGTTGGCATTGCCCGTGCTTTATATTATGACCCGAAAGTTTTGATCCTGGATGAAGCAACCAGTGCCCTGGATGGTTATACAGAAAATGTCATAATGAGTGCCATCCATAATCTTTCTCATAAAATAACCATTATTGTAATTGCCCACCGACTTTCTACGGTAGAAGAATGCGATGTAGTTCACTTAGTAAACAATATGAAAATTAGTGATAGCGGAACGTATGAAGAATTACTTTCTCGAAACAAACAATTCCGCAAAATGGCTAGAGAGCAATGAGCCGCAACGATAACAATAGAAAACAGTAGCATTAATTTAGCTGGCCAAGTAAATCAAGCTACACTACCTACAAATTTACAGATCGTTATTTAATTTATTGATAGAACGTGCTCCCCCTGAAATTCTTTTTTCAGTCATAAATACTGATCCAGTTTCAGATTAAGCCATGAGGCCTCAAGTTCTGTAAAACTCCTGAAAAATCAATTGAGTCTTATTACAAAGAAAGCGGTTCTAGTTTATACTTAATATGTGGGTAGAAAAAATTTGAAGGCTCTGAAATTACTGAAATCAAATAATGTTAGCTAGCTAGGTATAGTAATGAATATAGGAATTTATTTGGAAAATTACCGTGCCGGGGGTTTGGACAGAATCATTATTGATACTATCAATCATTGGCCAAATCCCACTGATTCATTTACCATTTTTTGCAACCAAGAACATGAAGGTCTCGAATGGATAATAGAGTCTGTTGATGCTCAAGTTGAGTTTGTTACTTATGAGGATCCGAAGTTTTGGGAAAAACTCCCCAGTTGTAGTGAGGGTTCGTTATCCCGCTCAATACTTGTTGCCTGGTATATTGTTATAGGGTGTTACGTGATGATGCCATTTCAGATTTTTAAACTCCGAAGGATCTTTAAAAAAAGTGAAATTGAAGCAATTTTTGTACACAATGGAGGCTGGCCAGCGGCAAGGTCATCTCGCTCGGCAGCATTGGCCGCATCAATGGAAGGGATAAAGAATGTTGTTTTAGTCATCCATGGTCAGGTAAATCAAAATAATACTTTTTTCGCTTTACAAGAGCGTATTCTGGAAAAAATTCTGTCTTCACACTGCCAGGTAGTAACCGTTTCTAAGGCTGCTGCTGAAAGCCTATCAAAATTCACAAAGTTACCAAAAGCATTGGTTATATATAATGGTATTAGAAATATAACGAGACTAGAAGCATTAAAACCTTATAATGATATTTTGCAAAAAGAAGATTATCGGATTCTGGCCGTTGGGACATTGAACTCACACAGAGGCCATGATGTTTTGTTTGAAGTGATCAAGCTAGTTATTAATGAAGTACCAAGTATTAAACTATATATTGCTGGTACGGGTTCTAAGATTGAAGTCAATCAATTAAAGGCATTGATCCAGAAATTGGGGGTTGGAGACAATGTGTTTTTGCTTGGGTTCAGGAAAGATATTCCAAATCTGATGGGGAATTGTGATGTTTTTATAAATCCGGTGCAGAAGTTTGAGTCTTTTGGTCTTTCTGCGGTTGAGGCAATGGCGATGGGGAAACCCGTTATTTCCTCAAATATAGGGGGTATCCCAGAAGTTATTATCGATGGAGTAACGGGATTACTAGCAGAACCAAAAGATACTGAGAAATTTGCTAGGCACTTGATCGCATTGTATCGCAATATTAATCTTCGAAAAAAATTGGGTGCGAATGGATTGAAAAGATACACGGTTTTTTTTAAGGCTGAGCTAATGTCAGCTAATTATGCAGGCTTGTTACTTTAGAAAGAATATATGAAAAGTTTTCAAAATATTTTTGATGGCAAGAAGGTTCTGATCACTGGCCACACAGGTTTTAAGGGGAGTTGGCTCTCAATGTGGTTGTTTAATCTCGGCGCAAAAATTACAGGTATTTCTTTAGATATCCCAACGCAACCATCAAACTTTGAAGCTTCGGAACTTGGAACCATCCTTGATGATCACCGTGTTGATATACGCGATTCAAAGAGGATTGATAGGATTTTAGAGGATTCTAACCCTGATTTTGTTTTTCATCTGGCTGCTCAATCCATTGTCCGATATTCATATGAGAACCCACTAGAGACCATCTCTATCAATGCGCTGGGTACAGCGACTTTATTAGATGGATTACGTAAATTAAAAAAAAATATTGTAGCGGTAATAATTACTAGTGATAAGGCTTATGATAACGTGGAGTGGGTCTGGGGTTATCGTGAAACTGATTCGTTAGGGGGCAAGGATCCCTATAGCGCTTCTAAGGGGATGGCCGAATTAGCAATTCGTGCTTATTTTGAATCATATTTTAAGTCTCCTGATTCTAACGTACGAATAGGGATTGCCCGAGCTGGAAATGTTATAGGAGGAGGAGACTGGGCAGAAAATAGGATAGTACCTGATTGTATGAAGGCATGGTCGTGTGGTGACGAAGTGAGTATTAGAAATCCAAACTCAACTCGTCCCTGGCAGCATGTTTTGGAGCCAATTGGTGGTTACCTTGTGCTTGGTGCAAAATTGGCATTACAACCAGAAGTCCACGGTCAATCCTTTAATTTTGGTCCACCAGCGGAGCAGAATTATTCTGTTGATGATTTAATTAGTGAAATGGGAAAATACTGGGATAATGCTCGCTGGAAAAAAGATTCGATTGAGAGTAGGCCTTTACACGAAGCAGGTCTGTTAAAGTTAAACTGTGACAAAGCGCTATTTGATTTAAATTGGAAGCCTACAATGGATTTTGGCGACACTGTACGAATGACAGTTGAGTGGTATAGAGAATTTTATGAGGGAAATAGGATTTCGATGCGTAAGTTCACTATTGCACAAATAAATGAATATACGCAACTCGCTCAGAGCAAAAACATGTCTTGGACAATACTGTGATAGAAGGTGTAGTTGTATCGCCATTAAAAATTATTGATGTGTCCGGTGGTGATGTTCTCCACGTGTTGAAACACGATGACTTAGGCTTCGCTGGTTTTGGAGAAGCATATTTTTCTACAATAAATGCTGGTGAAGTCAAGGCCTGGAAGCGGCATAAAAAAATGGTAACAAACCTTGTTGTTCCTGTTGGTATTATTAGGTTTGTTTTATTTGATGAGCGCAAAGGCTCGGCCAGTTGTGGAACCTACTATGAAATTGTGCTTTCCAGAAAAAACTATTCTCGTTTAACGATTCCACCAATGATCTGGTTTGGGTTTCAAAGCTTAGGCGAAAAAATGGGGATTGTATTAAATATTGCTAGCATTAAGCATGTCGCGGAGGAATCAGAAAAAAAAGAAATTAAAGAAATCCCTTATGATTGGAGTGTAATGAAGTGAAGGTTTTAATATTAGCAGGAGGATTAGGAACTAGGCTGAGCGAGGAAACCGGCCTGAAACCAAAGCCTATGATTGAGATAGGGGATAAACCCCTGATATGGCACATTATGAAAACGTACTCTAGTTACGGTTTTAATGATTTTGTGGTCCTGCTTGGCTATAAGGGTTATGCCATTAAGAATTATTTTTCTAATTATTTTCTACATCAAAGTAGTGTGACAATAGACCTTAAAAACAACAATGTGGAAATTCATGATCATAAATGTGAGCCTTGGAAAGTGACTTTATTAGAAACTGGGCGGGATACTATGACAGGTGGGCGAATTAAAAAGGCCGCAAAATATATCTCTGATGAGACATTTTTATTGACTTATGGAGATGGTCTGTCAGATGTCGGTATTCCTGAAACGATAAAGTTTCATAAGAAGCATGGCAAAGCGATTACGATGACGGCGGTTCAACCTGAGGGCAGATACGGGGCTCTAGTTATTAAAGAGAATGGTTTAGTAGAGAATTTCACAGAAAAACCACAGGGAGATGGTGCCTGGATAAACGGTGGCTTTTTTGTATGCGAACCTAAGGTCTTAGATTTTATTGATGGCGATACTACTGTTTTTGAGCAGGAACCCTTAGCAAACTTGGCTCTTGAACAACAGCTAATGGCAAGAAAGCATCATGGGTTTTGGGGATGTATGGATACGTTGAGAGACAAGACTTATCTTAATCAATTATGGGAAAACAACAATGCCCCATGGAAAAAATGGTAAATTTTTGTAATTTTAAAACCTATTGTTCACTTTTTATTAAGCGATGAAACCCATGGGATGAGCATGAGGTATTAAACCACCACATTAAATCTACTATTTGGGGTCCGGTGGAATCCTAGATGTCGAAGGGTTGGAACTCGGTAACAATTTTAGGTCTTCTTTTCATTAAGATCTTGAGCAAAAAAGACGGCTTAACAAACTGTAAACTTTTTCCGAGGAAGATCGCTATTCTCGTTTTATTCTTCTATTTATCAACCCAAACTTCATAGCATGCTACTCAATTTAAGATTTTCCTCCCATTTTTGGACCCTCACCATCCTCCTTTTATTTACTTTCTATCCATATACTTATTTATCTCATATGGTCCTTCCTATAGATTTCCTAGGCAAAAACTTTTATGTATTAGCGGTTACTGCCATAGCATATATGTCCTTTGTTTATTGTCTTTTTATTAAGAATGAAAAGCAGGATATAAAAATATTAAACATAATCCATTTTTTTATATTTTTGACCTTTTTGTTGATTCATTTAATCGTTCATGGAGATTGGAAATACCTAATAGATTTTAGGTTGGGAATTAGTTTAATGGTATTTATGGTAATTGCTTGGGCTATTTGTGAAAGCCGCTATAGAGAAGCTTTGTTTGGGATAATTATTTTGCAGTCTCTGATCCAAGCTTCTTTTGCAATTATTAATTATTATTTTGTCCCAGGCTTAGTCCTTGGGACAGAGATTACGCCTAATGGAGAAGTGTTTTATTTTTATCCAGAGGGTACTCTCAATGAAGGTGCGAGAGTATCTGGGGTATTATTGAACCCTAGCCTTTTCGGTAATATGGTTGTTTTAGGCTTGTTACTATTTGCACTTAGACCACAATCCCAAAAGATAACTTTTTTAAAAGCATTTTTTAATCTCAGTGTTATAGGAACTATGTATTATGCAGTTATGCTTTCCCACTCCCGTTATCCGTCAACAATAGCTACTCTTGTTTTGATTTTTTATTTCCTTAAATTATTTAGGAGGGTTAGGTCAAATACCGTTGTTAGATTAATTTTTTATTTATTACTTTTGACCCTAGTTTTTGTTTTACTCGGTGAATATGGACCGATTTTTAATAAGTTAATGGCTAAAGGGTTTGACAATCTTAGGGCTATAAAATATTTTGCCGGGATGCAGGTTGTTCTTGATAATTGGGTGACCATGTTGATTGGTGAGCATAGAGAATTGCATTCAGCGATTAGAATAGATGAACTCACTGGTGTTGTTTCGAATCAAAAAGAAATACATCCCGATGACCGGATGGGCATAAGAATTAGTGATAATTCATTTATTCTACTGATATTGAGTTTAGGAATAATTTACACGATGTTTTATGCGCTTTATATGATTTTGTTTATAAGAAATTCTGTTCGGTTCAATTTGAACACTATTTTAATGTTGATCTATTTTCTCGGGGCATTATTTTTAACGAGCGCTATTTATTGGGATGTGTTTATTTTTTATTTTTTTGCGGTGTTATTTTTATTACAGAGAAAAACAAGGCCCCCCAGTGCTGTTGTGTCTTCATAGTTGTTAAAGGGCTTGAGTTTTTTTGATGGTCTGACCATAAACTGTTTGTGAATTTTGTTGGTTATGCAGTATGCAGAATAGGATTTTATTTGTGGGGACCCTACCTCCTCCGATAGGAGGGGTTACAATCCATACGTCCCGCTTGCTGAAACATTTAGCGAGTTTAGGTGTTAATTTTGATTTTGTGGATATAAAAAGAGATGGAGTTGCGATTCTTTTTAAGAAAATATTGAATAGCAAAATAGTCCATTTGCATCTGTCCAACCCGTTTTTCATTTTTCTCATGGTAACCTTTTCAAGATTGACAATGACAAGAGTTATTGTCACTATTCACGGAAATCTTGGAAGATTCAATAAAGCATATAATTTGTTTATGGCTCTCGCCATCCGATTAGCAACGCTTCCCTTATTGTTGAATGAGTCCAGCTATCAAATTGCACTGTCTTTGAATAAAAAGTCGCTGCTTTTATCTTCATTTATCCCTCCGTTAGATGACGAAGAATTAGATAAAGATATTGCATTAGAGATAAATCGTCTCTCATTGGATTTGGATAGTGTGGTCGTCACAAATGCTGCTGCCGTCAGTTTTGATATAAACGGAAATGAAATATATGGGATAACAGACCTGATGAGGTGGGTTAAGGGAAAAAATTATTTATTGGTAATTTCTGATCCATCTGGAATGTATTCTAAATGGGTTGAAGGGAAATTTCCTGAGTTGTTTGCGAAAAATATATATTTTATTTCTTATCAACACAGCTTTTATTCTCTCCTTCAGTATGCCGACTACTTTATTCGGAATACATTGACAGATGGCGATTCTGCATCGATACATGAAGCCTTGAGTTCTTCCGTTAATGTTTGGGCAACAAATAAGGTTTCAAGGCCAAAAGGGGTTCATCTTTATTCCAACTTATCAGAAATTAAGCTAAAAAAAGACGATATGTATAGAAACTATGTATATAATGATGTAGTTAAAGCTCTAACTTCTTTATATTCATCAATAGGAAATCAATAAATTAGGTCTGGCTAGATTTAAAAGGTTGCTGAATAGCCTTAGTTAGGTTAGGATATATGTGCCTAATTAAAAACAGAAATTATGGACAAAGACGTTTTACTTATATATCCAGAGTATACCTACCCCAGAAAAAATCAGCCAATTGGTCTTGCTTATTTAGCGGGTTACTTACGTGAGCACGGTTACCAAATTTCTATAATTGATTTTAATGTTACGGAAATGACTGATTTGGAGTTCGAAGACCACCTGAAGTCAAAAAACTGGGTGGTAGTTGGGGTGTCGTTTATGACTAACCAGTTTGCAGAAGCTAAAAATATTATATCGAAGGTTAAGAAAAAAACACCGTCAATTCCAATAGTAGTTGGAGGTGTGCATGTTTCTTCTATACCAGAAAGATCCTTTGACGAACTGCCAGGCATTGATGTTGTTGCTAAAGGTGAAGGGGAACAGACTCTTTTAGAGCTTTGCAATTTATATAGTGTAGATAGAACTCCTTCGCCCGCCTCTTTGTTGGAAATAGACGGTGTCTATATTAAACCTGATCAAGAAGTATTAAAGGCTGCTCCTAGAGCTGCCATAGAAGATATTGATTCTATTCCTTTTCCTGCGTGGGAATATTTTGAACCAGTCAAGTATAATGCCTTTGGTATTCACGGAAATGACACACCTACATTTTTGCTGTTTTCGAGTAGAGGGTGCCCCTTTGTTTGTAGTTTTTGTGACTCGCAAACAATATTTTCAAGGTCGTTTAGAGGGAGAAAAGCAGAAAATATAGTAGCCGAAATGAAATTCCTTCATGATAAGTATGGAACACTTTCCTTTGATTTTGCCGATGATTTGTTTACCACCCAGAAAGATAGAGTTTATGAAATTTGCGATGCCATAGAAAATACTGGGATCCCTTTTCAGTGGATGGTAAATGCTCGAGTTGATACTGTTAATAAAGAATTGCTGTCTCGAATGAAAGAAACGGGATGTGTAAGGGTTGATTTTGGTGTTGAATCTGGCGATGAGTTTGTACGGCATAAACTGGGGAAAGATAAGATTTCAAATAAGGCAATAAGAGATGTGCATAAGATGTGTATGGATATGGGTTTGCATACAGGAAGCTTTTGCATGGTAGGTAATTTAGGAGAAACAAAATCATCGGTTCATAAAACTGTGGCTCTAATGAAAGATATTGCCGACGATGTAATGGTATCCATTGCAATACCCTACCCAGGAACTGATTTGTATACTGAGGCTAAAAGCAAGGGTTTGATAAATACAGAGGATTGGTCGAAATATGCTACTGCTCCGACTTACACAAAAAATTATAAACCTGTAATGAGAAATGAGAATATGACCGAGGGTGATATTCTTAACGCTTATTTCTTTTTGCATTCTGCTTTTATTAAACAGAAATTTACTCAAAGGTATGGAAAGTATTTTTTAATAAATGGTAAATTTTTCAGAGACTTTTTACTAAAAAGAGAAGGGTTTTTCAGAAGATTGTCAATGGCTTTTAAGCTAGTAGTATCGCGAGTAAAATTAGCAAGAAACCCCCTCCAATACCGAAGTCAGTCGTAAATCCTTAAGACCGTTGCGCGGCTGCTCCTTTAATTTTTTCCCAACTGCTATTGGGTAATATTCCTGAAGAACTCCATCATCTCTTCTGTATCATCGTGTATTGTATCTACGGCACACTCATAAATAATTGCACACGTCTTTTTCGTTCTCCATTTGATTTTCACAGAATAAAACACTTACCTATTTAGAGTCGCCGCAATTCTAAACCGTTAGGAGCAACAGTAAAAAAAAGGGTAGCGGTTAAAACTGCCACCCTTTAACTATATATGGAGCTGAGGGGGATCGAACCCCTGACCTCTTGAATGCCATTCAAGCGCGCTCCCAGCTGCGCCACAGCCCCTAATAAAAAGTTTTATTATTAATGCGTAGTTTTATTGTTGATATTAACGATAATACCTTCTCTGTCAAGAACAAATTCTTCCTACTTTTACAGCTCTTGTCTTGTCAAGGTTTCACTATATAATACCTAAAAAGGTTTTTATTTATTCCTTATCTCTAAACCTATTAAATATTATGTTTAAAAAATTGCAACGGCGCATTAGCAATATTTTCATTACCGGGCTTCTAATCACCCTTCCCATTGCATTAACTTATTTCATCTTACAGTTTCTTTTTAAAAATCTCGATACATTATCCCCGGTTTTTACAAAAATTTTGATCGATATTGGTGCTCCTATTCCAGAGGGATACCGAATTCCGGCTCTTGGGTTGGTTATAACATTACTTATCGTTCTTGCTGTCGGATGGTTCACGACAAACTTTTTTGGCAAACGAATGATCACATTAGGTGAAAGTATCGTTAAAAAAATTCCTTTTGTTCGTAAAATTTATATGGGTTCCAAACAGGTGGTGCAATCGATCGCCCAAGCTGACACTAGGACATTCCGCAAAGTAGTTTTACTTGAGTTTCCACGCCGAGGAATGCTTGCTATAGGATTTATAACTGGTTCAGCACGTGGAGAGGTTCAAGAGTATACCCGAGAAGATGTACTCAATGTTTTTGTACCCACCATGCCGAACCCCACCTCCGGTTTCCTTGTCTTCGCCCCCCCCGAAGAACTCACAGAAATCAATATGTCTATCGAGGATGGAATCAAATACGTTGTCTCAGGGGGAATAGTTGATACTGAAGGGCTGAAATTCACTGATGTAAAGGATATAAAGATTGAGCCGCCCAAGTGATTTATCCCTCAAAATACTCTACCTGGACAATCATTTAATTGCAGTTTGCAAACCACCAGGAATTCTCACGCAATCTGATTACTACGAATCCGAGTCTTTAATGGGTCAAGTAAAAAAATGGATCCAGACCGAATTCCAAAAGCCTGGTAATGTATTTCTTGGTTTGATTCACAGGCTCGACCGTAATGTATCTGGTGTGGTTTTATTTGCACGCACCTCAAAAGGCGCATCTCGTTTATCCAAGCAATTTCGCGAGAAAACCACACAAAAAATCTATCGCACCATTGTCGAAGGGAAACCAAACCCTAAACAAACAAAACTTTGTCACCATCTACGGAAAGAAAAATCTCTCAAATCGACAGTTTTTCAACGACCAGGAAAAGATACGCAATACGCCGAATTAGAATATAAAACATTAGAAAACTATCCGGACTCCAGTCTTCTTGAAGTAAAACTATATACAGGAAGGTTTCACCAAATACGTGCACAACTTTCCTTCGTTGGGCACCCTATTTCCGGAGACAAAAAATACAGTGCTGCTACAACCTTGCCTGACAAACAAATCGCTCTATATGCGTATCAACTGATTTTCGAACACCCAGTCAGCAAAGAAGAAGTTTGTGTGGAATCTCCGCCCCCCACCTACTGGCCGATAAAATAAAGAAGGGTATATTTTAGGATGAAGTATGCACAAAACCTGATTTTGACTGCAATGAATCTTTAACTAAATCATCTTTTGTAGTATGGAAGCCCATGTCGATGGCAAGGGATAT